>Ga0315906_10002078_pt1 | contig 28780 bp, 25 predicted proteins | sample LakEriMetagenome_4_FD_203526 | JGI IMG/M metagenome (GOLD analysis project Ga0315906, IMG submission 203526) | Freshwater fungal communities from buoy surface, Lake Erie, Ohio, United States - Buoy 2 MA122 | ecosystem: Environmental > Aquatic > Freshwater > Lake > Lake biofilm | place: USA...
TCTTCCCCGATGTCATCGTCACCTTCCTCAACGCCCGGCTGGTCGTCGTCGATCGAGCCGTCGCCGCGACGCTTCAGGCCGTCCTCCCCGATGTCGTCATCAGACACTGAGCTTGGAAGGGCAGCGTTCACCGGGGCGGTCTGGGCAGTAGCGCCCTGCGCCGCAAGCACCCAGGCGATAACGCCAGCCGCTGCGGCAAAAGTCAGACGTTTCATTGGTGATTTCCCATTCACGAAAAAATTCCCACCGGGTGACTACGCCGCCGCGCTGGATTTATTCTGGCGGCCGCCAAAATTCTCGTCTTCAGCCATCAGGCCTGCTCGCGGCGGGGCAAACCGAAGCGCAAGCACGATCTCAAGATGAAGCCCACCCTCGCAACCGCCGCGAACAATCCGCGGAAGCTGGGCTCCCTGGACACGCCAGAAATCGCCGGCCCGCAGGGCGACCCAGTTATACCCGGCCCGCATCTCGCTTCCAGGAGAGGCCCCACAGACCAAATGGTAATACCTCAGGCGCTTAGCGCTCGGCGCTCCGTGTGCCGGTAAAACATGAACCTCGCCCGGGAGCAGATCCAACATTGTCGCCAGCACCAGATCGCAGTGATTTATCGCTGCGAAAGCTTCGATGAAGTTGCGCCCTCGCCAGGTTAGCCGCTGGCCCGCGTCGCCATTGGCACGCCGCGGCGAGCCCGGCTTAAACCGAGCCCTGCGGCGGCCTTCGCTGACACCCCCGACTGATGGCTGCTCGCAAGGACCTCCCGCCAGCACGAGATCTTTCGTCGGCAGGCCGCATTCAATCTGCTGAAGATAGTGCATGTGACCGCCACCAGCGCCGCCGAGTTACGTTCTGCAAAGCTGACAACGCTCACGGTCGCAGAGTTATTCTCGACCGTCGCAAGAGAGGTGGGTGGGCGAGGTAGCTACCCCGACCGGCACGGGAAGCGACGCTATTTCGACATGCGGCAGATCAAGCGCATCGCCCTGCACGGCTCCCCGGCGAACCGAATTTCATGCGCGAGAATGGAAGTCGCGCCAGCGCGGTACATGGATAGACATCGCGCGACGTCCAAGGCAGTTGCCTCCGGTACGTCCGATGCGCTCTGCATCAGCCACAATCGAAGCCATGTGGTCACCGAAGTGACTCCACCAACCAGACGTATCGCGGCATGACCGACCGATGGTTGCAAGGGCACGGTGCCAGGCGCGTGAAGCACATCGGGCGGGCAAAGAACATAACGCGCTCGCGCCGAAGCGAACGAGCCGCACGTTGCGAGTATCCTGCGCTTGATCCCGCAAATCCTCCGTCGTTTCGCCGTCAATAACGAATAGCGGCGCATAGATCCGACGATAGGTGTCCACCCTGTACAAGCATCTACGGGTTTCACGAGTTGGAGCGATGACGATATTCCCGCGTTCGAGAAACGCCGGGCAAGACGAACCTGTAGCGCCGACTTAGGCAAACTTCCGAGAAATCATAGCCTCGAGGGGCCGGTGGTGGAGGGGACTGGATTCGAACCAGTGTACGCAGTGAAGCGGGCAGATTTACAGTCTGCTGGAATTAACCACTCTCCCACCCCTCCAGGGCCGAGCGCGACGGCTTGACGCCGCCGCAGATGAAGCCGAAACGAACCCCGGCCTCACAGCGGAGCGCGTCTTATAGTGACGAAGGATCGACCACGCAACCGGGGTGGAAACACTGGAAAATCAGGCAGTTTTCGCGGATCACGCGACGGCGGCAAGCCGCCGGAGCGCCAGACCCGCCGTGACGGAGAGCCCGCTGGACAACCTGCCGGCGACAAGCCGTGGACCCGTGGACGGCCCGAGCAAAGGCGCGATCAGGGCCCGGCCAGCGACCAGCGCACAGGCCGCCCGCCGCACAAGGACAACCGCCAGCACAAGCCCGCCTTCGAGCGCCGCGAGGCGGCCTTTGAGGAGAATGGCGAAGTCTGGATCTGGGGGCTGCATGCCGCCGGCGCCGCCCTCAACAATCCACTGCGCAAGATCAGCGTCGCCTACATCAGCCCTCGTGCAGCCGAGCGCGCTGGGCTCGATGTCAACGCCCTGCCCCGTTTCGCGCATGTGATGGAACCGCGCGACATCGACATGAAACTGCCGCCCGGCGCAGTGCATCAGGGCCTTGCCGTTCGCTGCCGTGAGCTGGACGGGATCGATATCGCCGACGCGGCCATGCGGCCGGAGCAGACGCTGGCAATCCTCGACCAGGTCACCGACCCGCAGAATGTGGGCGCCATCTTCCGTTCGGCCGCCGCGTTCGGCGTCGGCGCTGTCGTGATGCAGACGCGCAACGCACCCGTCGCAGGAGGCGCGCTGGCGAAGGCTGCGGCTGGCGCGATTGAAGTGGTAGACGAGGTGCGTGCGGTCAATATCTCCCGCGCGATCGATGCGTTGACGGATGCGGGATGGAATGTTGTCGGACTTGATGGCTCGGCCGATTTGACGCTTGATCAGGCGATCGCCGGGCCCGAACCTGTGGCGATCGTGCTGGGCGCAGAGGGCGCCGGCATTCGTCATGGCGTGGCCAAGGCTTGCACGCGGTTGGCGCGGATTCCGATGCAGCCGGGTATGGAGAGCCTGAACGTCTCCAACGCCGCTGCTATCGCGTTCTACGAGGCGATGAAGCGGAAAGGCATTGTTCCGCCGCCGTCCGCTGCACGCCTGCCTGAGCATGACGGTGGATTCGACGGCGAAGCCGACTAGACTTGTCGTCGACCTTAGGAGACGCAGATCATGCGCATCGCAATCGTCATCATGCTTGCCCTCATCGCGGTTGCGGCCGGGACCGTCTGGGGCATCGGCCAGTTTGGCTCTACGTCGACTGTGGTCAGCGTTCGGCGCGATCCGGTCGTACGTGAGCCGCAAGTGGTTGCTGCAACGACCCCGGCAAGCCCAACGCCGCAGGCGCGGACTTTGCCGACGCCGGGCCCCACGCCCGCTGCGCCGAGCCAACCGGAACCGACGCCGGAACCAGATGCACGACAGCAGACAGAGCCGCCGGCGGTTTCCTTCCGCTCGACACTGGCCCAGCAGGACGATGATCCGACAACTGTGCCGCCGTCCGCGCCTTCAAGCGATGTGACGCTTCCGGCCTCGGCGCCGGCGCAAGCTGAGCTGCGGGCCGCGCCGCAACAGGCGCCTGTTTCACAGGCAGCTGCGCCGAGCGGGCTGGAGACGCAGTTCCAGGCGCGGCGCGTGACCTACAACCGGCCGCCGGAGAGGCTGGCGCTGAACAAGCCGGTGGATGTATCGCTCGTGGTCAATGCAACGGACGACGAGGCTGCAGGTCGAGAGGCGCTCGAAGGATTCAAGGGCGAGATCGTCGAGCGCGACGTCGAACTCTCGGACACCGTTTCGGCCCAGCTGACGGGCGTGGGTTTCGACATCACGTCGCAGACCGTGGAGCGTCAAAGACTTTCGGGCAAGACGGTTAACCGCTGGCAGTGGCGGGTGACGCCGACGGAGCCGGGGCAGCACACGCTCATCCTCGAAATCTTCGGCTACGCTACCGGCTCGCTCGATGCAGAACCGCTGGATGCCTATCGGGACGTGATCACGGTGGAAGTCGAACAGATCGACCAGCTTGTGACATGGGCGAAGGGTGTGCAGCCGTTGTTTGCCATTCTTGCTGCACTGGCCGGTATCGGCTCTGCGGTGTTCGCTTTCCTGCGCTTCAGGGAAGAGAAGAAGCAGACGAAGGCGGCGAGCAGGAAGCCGGAAGCCTAGCTGCTACATCAACAACTCCCGCGCCGCAGCCGTCATCGCCCTGACGCCGGCTGCAATCGTCGGATCAGGATCCGGCGCGAACTCGGATGAGTGGAGCGCGGGCAGCGGTTTGCCGCCCGGCTTCTGAGCGGCGTCGAACTTGTCCTGTGCGACAGCGCCAAGCCAGAGCAGCATGACAGGGATCTTCTCCGGCGTGCGGCCATAGCGGGCGAAGTCTTCGCCGCCCATGCTGGGTGTCGCTGTGTGGATCGCCTTGGCGTCGAACTCCTTTCGCAATGCGCCGGTGACGCGCGCGACGAGATCGGGATTGTTGTAAAGCGAGGGTGTTGCATCGTTCTTGATGCGCATGTCGATCGCCTTGTCGGGGTCGAGCCCGGCCGCCATCGCTTCGGCGCGCGCAATGCGCTCGATGCCCGTAAGAAGTTTCTGGCGAGTCGCGTCAGCGAATGAGCGGACGGTGAGCTGCAGATCGACTTCGTCGGGGATGATGTTGTGCTTGAAGCCGCCATTGAAGGCGCCGACGGTGACGACGCCTGCGTCATCCGGCGCAATCTCGCGCGAGACCAGCGTCTGCAGCGTTGTGACGATGCGCGCGGCCACGACGATCGGGTCTTTCGTGTCCTGAGGATACGCGCCGTGGCCGCCGACGCCGGTAATCTTGATGTCGACGCTGTCGACATTCGCCATCACATACCCGGAACCGACGCCAAGCTCACCAGCAGGAAGCGCGGCATTGTCGTGCAGACCGATGACATGATCGGGCTTGGGGAAGCGCGTGAACAGGCCGTCCTCGATCATACTGAGCGCGCCGAGGCCAATCTCCTCCGCGGGTTGAGCGATCATGACCAGCGTGCCCTTCCAGTCGGCCTTGCGGGCGACGAGATCGCGCGCGGTTCCGATCCAGATCGTCATGTGCAGGTCGTGCCCGCAGGCGTGCATCACGCCGGACTCTTCACCGCTCCAGGCCGTGTCGCGCGCCTTAGAGGCGTAAGGCAGACCGGTCTTCTCGACGAGCGGCAGCCCGTCCATGTCGGCGCGGATCATGAGCGTGGGGCCGGGACCATTCTCGAGCACTGCGACGAAGCCGTAGCCGCCGACGCCGTCCTCAACCTTGCCGTAGTCCTTCTGCGCACGCGCCTTGACCCAGGCATCGCCGAGGCCCGTCGTCACCTTGAAGCCAAGCCGCTTCATTTCGGCGGCGAGCACAGCGGACGTGCTCTTCTCCTGGAAGGAAAGCTCGGGATTGGCGTGCAGATGTTCGTAGAGCTGGCGAAGCGTCTTGCCTTCCGCCCTGAAGGCGGCTTGTGCGGCGGCCGGTTGCGGCGCGGATGCACATGCCGCCAGCAGGGACATGCCGAGGGCGAGGATGGCTTTCTTCATGGTTCGGCTCCCGTTTGGAATTGTGTAGCGGGGACCCATTCTCTCGTCGACAGCCGCGTAGCGGGCGCAATCAGGTAATCAGCGCGTAGTCCATGTCGAGTTCGTCGGCGGCTTGCTCGAGACGCCGTTCGACGGATTCGGAGACCAGTGCGCGATAGGCGGGCGTCACTTTCAGGGTCAGCGTATCGCCGTCGCATGTCAGGCGCGCATGCTTGAGCAGGTCGGCGGAGCGGCCGGAGAAGTCGGCGGCGAGGCGCATCAGGGCGCCAAGCGCGCGGGCCTTGCCCGCGGTGTTCGCATCCAGCAGCATTTCGCTGACATCGTTGCGCAGCCCGCGCTTGAAGCGCGAGGCGACGGCCAGCGCGAGCGCCGCACGGTCGCGATGGTTGAGCCCGGGCAGCGGCGCGCGCGCGACAAGATCGAAGGCAAGATCGGCGCGATGGTCCGGATGCAGCAGCGCGCCGATGTCGACAAGGCGACAGGCCGCGGCAGAGAGGCGCGCGTTCAGAGTATAGGGCGCAGCCTCGCTCGCCCACTCGGCAAGGGCGCGGCCGAACTCGGATGCCTGCTCGTCCGCGATCAGCGCATCGAGGCCTGCATCCAGAGGGTCTTCCTGGCGTTCGGCGGGCTCGAGGCTGTCGAAGATGATCCCCTCGCGCACGCCGTAGGACGAGATCATTACCGACTTGAACTTCCCGATCTCGATCACGCTCCTAAGCACGGCGGCGGCATAGGGGATGGTGATGGCGCGCTTCCGGGCGACTTCCAGCAGGAGCTCCGCGTGCTTCTTGCCGGCCAGCACATCGCCGAGAAGCTTGAGCAGGTCAGCTGCATCCATCTCGTAGTTCTGCAGCATGTGCAGCGGCGCGCGGGTCAGTTCCATGTGCATCGTGCCTATCGCGCGCCACGCGCCGCCCACGGCAAAGAACACATCGCCTGATTTCTTGAGCTCGGGCGCGCCGGAGAGGATCTCCTTCACGCGCGCCTGAATCTTTTCCTCGTTGAACGCGCCGCCGCTGTCGAGCGCGAGGGGGCCAAGCGGATAGGTCGAGCCGGAATCGTAACGTCCGCCGACCAGCCGCGCGAGTTCGAGGCTGGAGCCGCCGAGATCGCCCACGACGCCATCGACGCCTGGAGTGCCGGCAAGCACGCCCTCGGCGGCAAAGCGCGCTTCGTCGCCGCCAGAGAGAACACGCAGCTGGACGCCCGTCTCCCTTTTCACGCGCTCCACGAATTCCCTGCCGTTGGAGGCGTCGCGAACGGCGGCTGTGGCGAAGGGGAACAGGGCCTCCACCTTCTGTGCGCGCGTGATAGATGCGAAGCGCGACAGGGCGGCGACGGCGATCTCTACGCCCTCGGCATTCAGCTCCCCCGTCGTGGTGAGTCCGCGGCCGAGGCCCGCGAGGACCTTCTCATTGAAGCGCGGCTGCATCGCGCGGCCTCGCACGTCGTAAACGACAAGGCGTACGGAGTTGGAGCCCACGTCCATCACGCCGACGCGGCGCCAGCGGATAGGCTTGGCCGCGGATTTCGACCTGGCTGGTGAAGTCACCGTCATTCGCCTAGCCTGACCATCTGGCCTGATCCCGTTCACACAGTCCCGTTCACACAGGGACATAGGCCGGGATTCGCCGGCGTCAGGCCCTGGGCTTCAGCTGCGGCGGGGTGGTGAGCCGCAGCGCGCTACCCCTGCCAGACAGGCTGGGGTTTTCAAGGAAGTAATCGTGCGCCGAGAAGGGCTGGCGGCCCTTGCCCGTCGCGGTACGCACATACCCTCCATCGGGACGCAGCGTCCAGCTTTGCGCGCGGTCGTTGAGATTCGCCAGCATGATCTGGTCGAGAACCTGGTTGTGGACTGTTGGATTCTTGATCGGCGTGAGCGTTTCGACGCGCCGGTCGAGATTGCGCTGCATCCAGTCGGCCGAAGTTATGAACACCTTTGCCTCGTCGGATGGCAGGCCGGCGCCGTTGCCGAAGCAGACGATGCGCGCGTGCTCCAGGAAACGGCCGACCATCGACCGGACTTCGATGTTGTCGGAGAGCCCCGCGACGCCAGGCCGCAGGCAGCAGATGCCCCGGATGACCAGCTGGATCGACACGCCGGACTGGCTCGCCTTGTAGAGCGAGTCGATGATGGTCTCGTCGACCAGCGAGTTCAGCTTGGCCCAGATCTGCGCTGGGCGGCCGGCCTTCGCGTGAGCAATCTCGTCCTCGATCAGCTGGATGAGGGTCGCCTTGAGGTTTACCGGCGAGATGGCCATCGACTCCATCTCCTTCGGCTTGGAATAGCCGGTCACGAAGTTGAACAGGCGGCCCGCATCGCGGCCGATCTTGTCGTCGGCGGTGAACAGCGACAGGTCGTCATAGATGCGCGCGGTGATCGGGTGGTAGTTGCCGGTGCCGACATGGGTGTAGGCGCGCAGTGATCCCTGTTCACGACGGATCACCAGCGAGACCTTGGCGTGGGTCTTTAGATCGATGAAGCCGTAGACGACCTGCACGCCCGCGCGTTCGAGATCGCGCGCGAGGCGCAGGTTGGCTTCCTCATCGAAGCGCGCCTTGAGTTCGACAAGCGCGGTGACGTTCTTGCCCGCCTCGGCCGCCTCGATCAGGGCGGCGACGATCGGTGAGTTCTTCGAGGTGCGGTAGAGCGTCTGCTTGATGGCGACGACTTCGGGATCGCGCGCAGCCTGCAGCAGGAACTGCGCGACCACGTCGAACGACTCGTAAGGGTGGTGGACGAGGATGTCCTTCACGCGGATCGAGGCGAAGATGTCGCCATTGTGCTCGCGCACGCGCTCGGGGAAGCGCGGTTCAAATGGCCGGAAGACGAGATCCGGGCGGCCGTCGACGATCAGCTCCTTGAGCTGGTTCATGCCCATGATGCCTTCGACCTCGGCGACATCCATAGGCTCAGCGCCGATTTCCTCGATGAAGAACGCCTTCAGGCTTTCCGGCGCGCTGCGGTCGATCTTGAGGCGTACAATCCGGCCGCGGCGGCGCTGCTTCAGAAGAATTTCGAATTCGCGGACCAGGTCTTCCGCCTCTTCCTCGATCTCGATGTCGCTGTCGCGGATGACCCGCAGCATGCAGCGTCCCTTGGACACGCAGTCCGGGAACAGCACGTCGAGGAACAGCGTGATAACGTCTTCAAGCGCGATGAACCGGCGCGCCTTCGGCGTCTCCGGCAGTTCGATGAAGCGCTCGACATGGGTGGGGATCGGCACCAACGCGACCATCTTGGCCTTGTCGCTCGTGCGGATCAGCGAGAACCCGACCGCGAAACCCTGGTTCGGCAGGAACGGGAACGGGTGGGACGGGTCGATGGCCAGCGGCGTCAACACCGGGAAGACGCGCTCCATGAAGCGCACGCGCAGCCATTCGGTATCGGCTTCGGACAGCTCGTCGGCATCGACGACGGCGAGCCCTGCCCGCTTCATCTCGGTTCGGATGTCGGTCCAGATGCGCTGCTGCTCGGCCATCAGCTGGCCAGCTTCGGCGCCAATCTGGTTAAGCTGCTGCATCGGCGTGAGGCCGTCGGACGAGGTGCGCGTGATGCCCGTGCGCGCCTGCTGGCGAAGGCCGGCGACACGGACCGAATAGAACTCGTCGAGGTTCGACGCCGAGATCGACAGGAAGCGCAGTCGCTCGAGCAGCGGATGACGGCGGTTCTCCGCCTCCTCCAGCACGCGGCTGTTGAACTGCAGCCACGAGAGTTCGCGGTTGAAGAAACGCTCCGGCGAATTGGCCAAAGGCGAGGTCAACCCTTGCGCATTGCGGCTGGCCGGCGCGATTTCGCGCGCGCGTCCACGGTTCGCCTTGTCAGCTCGGTCTGCCATCATCGCCCAGTGTCTTCGGCCGGTCTGACGCCAGCCATGAAGAACCCGCTTACCATCAAAAGATTACGGATCGTTTGCGGTAATGACAGATCAACCCGGATCCATGCCTAGCGCGACCAGCACCGCGCGGGCCGACCGCAGCCCCTCCGCCCTGCCCGGCGTACGGGCAATCTGGTCGGCCACCCGGCCCACCGCCTCCCATGAAGGCTCCATCCGGCGAGCGAGATAAGTCACGGATTCCTCTGGGATTATCAGGTGCCGAAGGGCGGATTCCTCGCGCAGGCGGGCGGCCAACGTTTCGTCATCGGGCGGCGCAATGTGGGCCACGGGCATGGCGGCGAGGCGCGAGCGCAGGTCGGGCGGGCTCGTGAACCAGCCGGCCGGCTCGGTCCGGCCGGACAACAGGACCGGGGCGCGGCGGTCCCGGCACAGGTTCAGCGCCGCAAAGAGTCCCATGGCGGCTGGCGGATGGTCGGCGTCATCGACCGCCAGGGCGGAAACGGATAGCCGGGCGATCTCATCGATTTCGGCGTCGGCCAGCGCCTCGCCCGTCACGAAGGCCGCGCCCGCATCTTCCGCCCACATCCGCAGCAGACGCGTCCGTCCGGATTGCGCTTCGCCGACCAGCGCCATCTGCCCACCGGGCCACAACCTCCACCGACGTATCGCGGTTAACGCGTCCGCATAGGAGCCCGTTTCAATCAGGGCCCTGCTGTCGGGGTCCGCTTTCGGAAAATCGAGGAACAGCTGGCCGGCGTGCCGGTTGCCGCCAGATGCGCCAGTCATGGCGCTCCCGTCGCCTGCAACACCCAGCCGCCATTGGCGCTGGTCAGTTCGACGCCGCGCGAACGCAGGTCTGACTGCAGTTGTTCGGGGCTGCCCGCATAGTTGAATGTGATGTCCGCGCCGGCGACAGTAATCGACTCGACGTTGAGGTCCTGGATCAACCGGGAGGACTCAAGCCCCTTCCGGATGCGCGTCCATTGCTGCAGGTCGGCGAAGTTCGCGATGAGCGAAACGCCCGTCGATCCGGTGGAGCGAACCACCGACGAGGCTTTCCATGCGCGCTCCATTTCGCCAACCGCAGCGGCCTGCGCCGAGCTGAGGCTCACGAAGGGGCCAACGACGCCGATGGTGGGGTTGGGCACGGTGGCGCGCATGTCTGTGAGCCGCACAAAGTATTGCGGCCCCTGCATGTAAGCCTCGGCGATGACGCCGCGCGCAGCGCCCGTCGCGCTCAATTCGCCCTGGACATCCGCAGTCGTCGGACGCTGCGACCAGCCGCGCGTCGAAGCGATATAGGGCGCCAGCGAGGTCTCATCGGACTTGCCTACGGATCCCGAAACCCACTGCGCAGCCCAGTCATTGGGGTTCACATTCGCCGCCGCGACCGGCACAACGAGCGCCAGCGCCGCCTGGTTGTCGACATAGGGAACGCCGCGCTGATCGAGGTAGGCGCGCACGCCTTCTTCATCGAACTTCCAGGTCACGATACCCGTCGCCCGAATTCCGCCGGACACGGACGAGCTCTTCATCTCGCCCTGAGTTTCATAGCCACGATACAGCTGCGCGACGGCCGAAGGTTCGATCGGCTGGGTCGCCCGTGCGCGGTCTTCCGGCAGGGTCAGGCGGTTGATCAATCGCTGGGCGCCCGAAAGGCGCGCCGCATTCCTGCCCTGCAGGCCAGCATCGGCGGCAGACGGCGCCACACCATCCACCACCAGGTCCTTCACCCGGTAGACGGGATTCTGGGCGAACGCGGTCCCCGCTGCGGCAAGCGAGACGGCAAGAACTGCAACGAATCTGGCGATTTTCCTCATGGGCGGCAGTCGTATCAGCGCCTTCCGGCAACTTAAAGGCAGGTTGTGCATGATCGCTTTGTCATGCTGGCGATAACTCCACGGATCGTGTTAGTGCCCGCGCATGAGCGGTGAAGATTCCACAAAGCCCCTGACCTATCGCGATGCTGGCGTCGACATCGACGCGGGCGATGCGCTGGTGGACGCCATCAAGCCGCTGGCGGCTTCAACCCGTCGTCCCGGCGCTGACGGCGCGCTCGGCGGTTTCGGCGGGCTGTTCGACCTGAAGGCCGCGGGGTTCAAGGATCCGGTGCTCGTTTCGGGAACGGACGGGGTCGGCACCAAGCTGATGCTCGCCTTCGCGACCAACCGCCACGAAACGATCGGCATCGACCTCGTCGCCATGTGCGCCAATGACGTCCTGGCGCAGGGCGCTGAACCGCTTTTCTTCCTCGACTATTTCGCCACCGGAAAGCTTGACGCCGGCACTGGCGCCAAAGTCATCACCGGCATCGCCGAGGGCTGCCGGCAGGCCGGCTGCACGCTGGTTGGCGGCGAAACGGCGGAAATGCCGGGAATGTATGCGCCGGGCCACTATGACCTTGCAGGCTTCGTGGTCGGCGCAGTGGAGCGACCCGACATCCTTCCGAAGACGGACGACATGAAGCCGGGCGACGTGCTGGTGGCGCTGGCCTCCTCCGGTCCGCACTCCAACGGATATTCGCTGATCCGCCGCATTGTCGAGCGCACCGGGCTGGCGTGGGAAGACTGCGCGCCATTCGATGAGAAGAAGAAGCTCGGCGAAGCGCTGCTGGCGCCCACGCGGATCTATGTGAAGTCGCTTCTTCCTTTGATCCGCAACAAGCGCATCAAGGGCCTCGCCCACATTACCGGCGGCGGCCTGACCGAGAACACGCCGCGCATGTTGCCCGATCATCTCGTCGCGAAGATCGATGACAAGGCGTGGACACTGCCGCCCGTGTTCGACTGGCTGCAGCGTGCAGGCTCCGTCTCGCACGAAGAGATGCGCCGCACCTTCAATTGCGGCGTCGGCATCGTGATGGCGGTCGATCCCGTCGTGGCGCAGCCGTTGATGGAGCGCCTGATCGACCAGGGCGAAGAGCCGTTCGTGATCGGCGAGCTTGGCGCAGCGTGACGCGGAAGCGGCTGGGCATTCTCATCTCAGGCCGCGGCTCGAACATGGAGGCGCTGCTCGAGGCTGCGCTTGATCCGGCGTGGCCGTGCGAGCCGGTGCTTGTGCTCTCCAATCGCCCCGATGCCGGCGGGCTCGACAAGGCGCGCAGCTATGGCGCGCCTACCGCCGCCATCGACCACAGGACCTACGGCAAGGACCGCGAGGCTTTCGAGCGGGCTGTAGATGCCGAGCTGCGCAATGCGGGAGTCGAACTCGTCGCCCTCGCCGGCTTCATGCGCGTGCTCACGCCGTGGTTCGTGAACGCATGGGCCGGGCGGCTGATCAACATCCACCCGTCGCTCCTGCCGCTCTATCCGGGCGTGGACACGCACCAGCGCTGCCTCGACGCAGGCGACGCCGTGCATGGTTGCACGGTGCATCAGGTTACGGCCGGCGTGGATGAGGGCCCCGTCATTGGCTCAGCCGAGATCGATGTGATGCCGGGCGATACGCCGGAGACGCTCGCCGCGCGCGTCCTCAAGGCCGAGCACCTGCTCTACCCGCGCTGCCTCGCGGCAGTTGCGCGAAAGGGCGGGACGCGGGCGCGCGAAGATGTCGAGACGGATGGCGTGACAGTGCGCCTCTACGCGCCGCGAGCCTAGGCTTTCGCCGCGCCCACAAACTGAAGCCCGGCCATGCCCCATGTCTGCCATGTGACGTAAGCCCAGCGGCTCGTGCCCTGCGCGGTCAGGCTGACGCGGTCCGGCAGGTAGGTGCTGCGGACGAACTCGATCCGGGCGCCGGTGTCGCTGATGTTCTTGACGACTACGTCAATGCGCTCGCCGGTCTGGAAGCTGATTGTCGCGGGACGCCACGCATCGGCACGGATTGCCCGCTTGCCAAACTTCTGGTCGGCCGGGCGGACCGGTGCGTAGGCCTGCGTCTCGGCAATGCGCTGCATGCGCGCCGATAGCGCTGCGGAGAGAGGTGACTGCTTCCTGCCCAGCATTGCCGGCTCCAGAGTCGTGTCTTGTTGGATCACTCCGCAAGCCGCATGCCGGTCGCCAGCGGGCGCGGCGGCCCCGTAACCGTCACCTGCGTCAGACTGCCATCAGCCTAGTCGCCGTTTTCGGCCAGAACGCATGCCGCGCCCATCAGCAAGTGCCAAACCGCTCCAACGGTCCCGCTCCGTTAAGCTTGTCCTTCCCCGGCCATTCTGGACGGGCGTACTCTGGACGGGCATGGCAAGTCGCGGCTAGCTACGGCCATGACACACGCTGCTGAAACCTCCCTGATCGAAGCTCGCAAGAGCCGGGCTGTCGCCTGGTTCCAGCAACTCCAGACCGACATCATCGGCCGCTTCGAGGCGCTCGAGGACGCCGCTGGCCCGCCGCTCTACAAGGGCGCAGCTGGCCGGTTCGAAAAGACACCGTGGAAACGCGGCGACGGCTCGAAGGATCTCGGCGGCGGCACCATGGCGATCATGAAGGGCCGGCTGTTCGAGAAGGTCGGCGTGCATGTCAGCTGCGTCTATGGCGAGTTCGCGCCGGAGTTCGCAAAGACCATCCCCGGGTCGGAGGCCTCGGGCGGAAAGTTCTGGGCGGCTGGCATCTCGCTGATCGCCCATCTGGTCAATCCGCGCGTGCCGGCCGTGCACATGAACACGCGCATGCTGGTCACGTCGGAAAGCTGGTTCGGCGGCGGGGCGGACCTGACGCCCCTGCTGGAATACCAGCGCAGGCAGGACTATCCCGACACCATCCAGTTCCACGCCGCCATGCAGGCCGCCTGCGACGCGCATCCGCCAGTCGACTACGCCGCGATGAAGAAGCACTGCGAGGAATACTTCTACCTGCCCCATCGCGACGAACCGCGCGGCATCGGCGGCATCTTCTACGACCGCTACAATTCCGGCGACTGGGAGAAGGACTTCGCCTTCACGCAGGATGTCGGACGCGAGTTCGCGAAGGTCTATCCCGAGATCGTCCGCAAGCGGATGGCCGAAAGCTGGTCGCCTGCAGAGCGTGAAGAACAGCTGATCCGCCGCGGCCGCTATGTCGAATTCAACCTGCTGTACGATCGCGGCACGACATTCGGCCTGAAAACCGGCGGCAATGTCGCAAGCATCCTGTCGTCGATGCCGCCCGTGGTGAAGTGGCCGTAGGACGGCCCGGCAATCCAGCTCCGCGATCAGACAAGGCGAAGCAACTCCTCCCGCCCCAACGAGAAATCACTCGCAATCCAGGCTTCTTCGGCTGATTTCAGCGCCTTCCCAACCATCGGTCCGGTAACCAGGCCTGCCGCAAGAAGATCGGCGCCGGTCAGAGGCATTGTGGGCGGCGACCAGCTGTCTGCGGCTGACAGCACCGTCCGCCAGTGCGCCGCGGCAGAGCCAGCGAGCGCCAGCGCTGCGCGATCCTTCACAACCTGCACGCCAGACCTGTAGATCGCCGCCCTTACCTGCGCTGGCGTCGCGCCTTCCAGAGCACTCTGGTCGCCAGCCGCGCGATTGAGCCGGTAGCGCTCGTCGTTCGACAGCTTCAGCCGATTGCAAACCGCGCGCACGGCGGCTTCATCCTTCCAGAACAGAGCCAGCATGCGCTGCATCGGATCGGCTGCGATATCGCCATTGCCCGTCAGCGTGACCAGCCTCTCGAGCAGCTCCAGCCCCTTCGACTCCGGGAACAGCTGCGCCATCACGCCGCTCGCTTCCATCGCTCTCATCGACGGCGTGGGCTGCGGCGCAGCCAGCAGCTTCTTCGTCTCCATCCAGATCCGCTCAGCTGAAATGCTGTCGAGCCCTGCGCGCAGCCGGCCGCACGCCTCCAGCCCCGCCGCATCCGGCGTCTCGCGCGCATACCAGGCCTGAAAGCGGAAGAATCGCAGGATACGGAGATAGTCCTCGCGAATGCGCGTGTCGGGATCGCCGACAAAAACGATCCGGCGCGTGGCCACATCAGCGAGGCCGCCGCCTGTCGGATCATGCACCACTCCATCGCGATCGACGTAGAGCGCATTCATCCGGAAGTCGCGGCGCTGCGCGTCCTCCGTCCAGTCTGTCGTGAACGCCACCACCGCACGCCGCCCGTCCGTCTCCACGTCGCGGCGCAGCGTCGTCACCTCGAACGGCTTGTGATCAGCCACCAACGTCTGCGTGCCGTGCTCGATGCCGGTCGGGTGTACCGCGATGCCAGCCGCGCGCATCACCTGCTCCACCCTGTCAGGCGTCAGCTGCGTCGCGATGTCGATGTCGGCAACCGGCTCGCCCAGCAGAGCGTTGCGCACGCACCCGCCGACGAAGCGCGCGCTACCCGGCTGCGCCGCTTCCAGCGCATCCATGACCCGCTGCGCGGCGATCATCCAGGGCTGGGGCGCCAGCCGGTGCATGGCTCAATTGCCCGTATCGCGCGGGGCGACGGGCGCCTGCGATGGCGTGATGGTGGTGGTATTCTCGCCGCCTGGCAGGGGCGCCTGTGCGCAGTCGATTTCCTTGGGCGGAACGATGCGGCCCTCGGCGTCATAGCGCACGGGGTCGTAGCACTTCTCCGTCTCGCGCGGCTGGAAGATAGCCGGGAGGACCAGACCGAGCACCGCAATCACCCCGCCGATGATCACCAGCCGGGTCAACGGCCAGCGATCCCGTACGCGCAGGTCGCGCGAGGCGGCCCGATAGACGAGGAACACCGCGAACGGGATCAGGAAGAGCAGGATTTCGATCAGGATACGCTGTGTCATGCTTGTCCGGGTCAGGCGCCATAGAGGCGGTCATGGAGGGATTTCAGAATGCCAGCCGTGGCCCCCCATATATAGCGCCCGTTGTGCGGCATGGCGTAATAGGCGCGCAAGACCCCCTTGTACTCCTTCTCATGGCGCTCGTGGTTCCCCGCATCCATCAGGAAGCTGAGCGGCGTCTCGAACACGTCCGCAACTTCGCGCGCATGGGGAACCGGCACGAATTCCGGCGGCAGCAGCCCGACGAACGGTGCGATCGCGAACCCACTCCCCGTCAGATAGGTGTCGCCTTGTCCCAGCAACCTCACCGAAGCCTGATCGACCCCGACCTCCTCGTGCGCCTCGCGCAGGGCCGCCTGCAGCGGCGTCTCGCCCGGCTCGACCCTGCCGCCCGGAAACGCCACCTGCCCCGCATGGCTCGCCATCGTCTCGGGCCGAAGCGTCAGCAGCACGCTGAAATCCTCGCCCCGGTCGATCAGCCCGATCAGGACCGCCGCGCGCCGATAGACGCCGCCCGGAGGCGCGCGCCAGTCCGGATTGAGGTCGTAGTCAGTCCGCACCGGCTCGTCGAACGTGGCTTCCGTCGATTCCAGGCGATGGGCGGCCCGAGCCAGGAAGTCCTCTTTTGATGTGAAGGACATGACCTACGCCGTCCGGCCGACCGCAAACCGCAGCCCCGACGACGCCACGCTCATGGTGGCCGCACCTGGATCCTGCTCGGCCCAGCTGACCAGCTCGTACCAGGCCGTCCGCGCCAGCCGGGCCTCCAGCCCGCCGCGAACCCTGACATAGGTCGACGGCTCGCCGGTTGCCGCATCCGTCTCGACACGCAGCGGATGGTCGCCGTCAACCGCCACGACATCGCCCACATTGGTGGTGACCAGTATCACCTGATGTCCCTCCGACTCATGCCGGTCCACGCGAACCCCGAGAAACGGGGAGTCCTCAACCCTCACCACCACTTTTTCGTGAGGGGTAACCAGATAATGCCCATCCGGGTCGCGCCGCAGGATCGTCGAGAACAGCCGAACGAGCTTTTCCCGGCTGAACCGCACGCCATCCTGCCACCAGGAGCCGTCGCGGCGGATTTCCAGCCCGATGTCCCCGCAATGGGCGGGGTCCCACAAATGCACCGGCGGCATGGAACGGGGCTTTTCCAAACCCGCTTCCACCTGCAAGGTGGAAACCAGCTCCGCAAGCGACCCGGGCATATCCTGGGCATTCGGGGCAATCGCGTTCGACATGGGCGGCTCGGCTCCGGGCTGACCTCACAGATAGGTAAATGCGCAGCATGAGTGAAGCCGCTATCGCCAACGCTCCCACCCAGGACATCGTCAAGGAAGCTGACGCCGCTGTGCAGCTGCTGGGCCAGGTCCGCGCCGAGATAGGCAAGGTCGTGTTCGGACAGGAGCGGGTCGTCGAGCTTGTGCTCGCCACTATCCTGGCCGGCGGCCACGCCCTGCTGATCGGCGCTCCGGGCCTCGCCAAGACCAAGCTGGTGGAAACCACCGCCCGCGCCCTCGGCCTCGATTGGGGCCGCGTCCAGTTCACGCCCGACCTGATGCCCTCCGACATCCTCGGCTCGGAAATCCTCGACGAAAGCGGCGGCGGCGGACGGGCCTTCCGGTTCGTAAAAGGCCCGATCTTCACCAGCCTGCTGATGGCCGACGAGATAAACCGCGCCTCGCCCCGCACCCAGTCCGCCCTCCTGCAGGCCATGCAGGAGCGCCACGTCACCGTCGCCGGCGCGAGCTACGACCTGCCCAAGCCCTTCCACGTCCTCGCCACCCAGAACCCGATCGAGCAGGAAGGCACCTACCCGCTGCCCGAAGCGCAGCTGGATCGCTTCCTGCTCAAGGTCGACGTCGACTATCCGGACGCCGAAACGGAACGCCGCATCCTCGTCGAGACCACCGGCATGGGCGACGCCGTCGTCCGCCCAATCCTCGACGCCGAAAAGCTGATCGCGCTCCAGTCGCTCGTCCGCCGCATGCCGGTGCCTGAAACCGTGCTGGAGTCGATCCTCCGCCTGATCCGCTCGGCGCGTCCCGAGCAGACCGATCATCCGCAGGTCAAGAAGCGCGTCGACTGGGGGCCGTCGCCCCGCGCCGGCCAGGCCCTCATGCTCGCTGCACGCTCGCGCGCGCTGCTGCGGGGCCGCCTTGCGCCGTCGCTCGACGATATCGAGGCGCTCGCCGAACCCGCGCTCGGCCATCGCATGGCGCTGGCCTACGATCCGACCGGCCAGGGGGGCACGCTGTCGGCGCTGATCCAGGAACTCGCCGCGAAAGCCGCCTAACGCCGTCAGGACCTCCCCACTTGCCCCAGGCGCCACTCTCGCAACTAAAGGCCGAAGCCGCAGCACTCGCAGGCGACCTCGGCACCCTGACGACGCGCGCCCGCGCGGCGAGCGCCGCGCATCTCGGCTCTGCCGGGCGGCGCAAAGCCGGCATGGGCGAGAACTTCTGGCAGTATCGCCGCCACACCACCGAAGACAGCGTCGAGCGCGTCGACTGGCGCAGGTCCGCGCGCGAAGAAAACCTCTTCGTCCGCGAGACCGAACTCGAAACCGCGCGCACCTTCCTGTTCTGGTGCGACCCCAGCCCGGGCTTCCACTGGTCCAGCGCCGACAGCGCGCCGTTCAAGGCCGACCGCGCCCTGTTGCTCTGCATGTCGCTCGCCGGCGCCCTCTCGCGCTCAGGCGAACGTTGCGGCGCGCTGGGCGGCGGCCGCGGCGCAGTCTCCGGCGCCCGCGCGCCGTCGCGCGTCGGCGAAGACATCCGCAACTTCAAGGCTGACCTGCCCTTCCCGAAACCGCCGCGCGACACCGCAGCGGCCGTCATCTGCAGCGACTTCTATTCGCCGCTCGACGACTGGCGCGCGCGCCTCTCGCCCATCGCCGCCAAGTGCCGTGACGGCGTGCTCCTTCAGGTGTGCGACCCGATCGAGGAAGCCTACCCCTTCAACGGGCGCGTGCGTTTCTTCCGCCCGGGACAGGACCGTGAGCGGCTGATCGGCCGCGCCGAGTCCATCCGCGATGGTTATATGGAAAAATTCGCCAAGCGCCGGCAGGATATGACCGACCTCGCCGCCGAACTTGGCTGGCGCTTCGTCTCGCACGTCACCAGCGAAGAAGCGCGCACGCCGCTCGGCAAGCTCGCCTACGGTTTCGAGCTGAGCGGGGTCGCCGCTTGAGCCTGGGTCCGTTTCTTTTCCTGCAGCCATGGGCGCTGCTCGGCCTGATCGCATTGCCGCTGCTCTGGCTGCTGCTGCGCGCCACGCCGCCCGAGCCCAAGCGCTTCGCGCTGCCCTCGCTCGCTCTGCTTGACGACCTGAAGCCCGAAGAAGAAACGCCGGCCCGCACGCCGTGGTGGCTGCTGCTGCTGCGCATGATCGCACTCGCGCTCGCCATTCTCGGCTTCGCGCGCCCGACCTGGGCGCCCAATGCGCAGGTCAACACGATCGGCGGCACTCTGATCATCGTGGACGATGGCTGGACCAGCGCCGAACGCTGGCGCGACATCATCCGCACGGCAACCGCCGCTGTCGACGAGGCCTCGCAGGATGGCGGCGGCGCTATCCATGTGATGTTCACCGCCCCGCGCGACGTCGACCGCGACCCGTCCGAAGCACTTGACGCCGAATCCGCCCGCCAGCTCCTGCGCAACGCCCGCCCCGCAGCATGGCTGCCGGATCGCAACGCCGCCCTCGAACAGCTCAACGCCACGCCGCTCCAGCCCGGGCGCATCGTCTGGGCGACCGACGGCTTCGACCATGACAGCGCCGCCGCCTTCTCCCGCGCGCTCGCCTCCAAGGCCGCCACCGACGTCCGCATCAATCGCCCGAAGAACGCCTTCGCCATCACCTCGGCTGACTCTTCCGCCGAAGGCGCGCGCGTCGCCGTCGTCCGCTCCACCACCGAGCCGGGCGTCACCGCAGACATCATCGCCGAGACAGCAGAAGGCGCCTCCATCGCCTCCACCCGCATAGCGTTCGGCGGCGGCGACACCACGGCCGAAGCAGCCTTCCCCATTCCCGCTGCCGCCCTGAATCGCGTCGCCCGCTTCCGCATCGGCGGCTCGCCCTCCGCCGGCGGCGTCTGGCTCTGGGACGATACCGCCCGCCGTCCCCATGTCGGCCTCGCCGACACGCGCGACGAAGCGCAGCCCCTGCTCTCCGAACACTACTATGCCCGCAAGGCGCTGCAGCCCTACGCCCAGCTCACCGAGAAACGCCTCGGCGACCTGCTCGACGCCCCCATCGACGCCATCATTATGGGCGACCGCGGCACGATTGATCAGGCGATGAACGATCGGCTTACGGCATGGATCGAAAAGGGCGGCGTGCTCATCCGCTTCGCTGGCCCGCGCCTCGCCGCACAGGAAGGCGCGCTGACACCCGTCACGCTTCGCCCCACCTCGCGCTCGCTCGGCTCGTCCCTCTCGTGGGAGACGCCGCAGCGCATCGCCGACTTCCCGAGCTCCTCGCCCTTCTTCGGAATCCCCCGCCCCACCGACACCGCCGTGCGCCAGCAGGTTCTCGCCCAGCCCTCGTCGGAGCTCGAAAGCCTGACCTGGGCCAAGCTCGAAGACGGCACGCCGCTCGTCACCGCCCGCCGCATGGGCCGTGGCGAACTGATCCTCTTCCACGTCACAGCCGACCCGGACTGGTCCGACCTCCCCTACACCGGCGCCTTCGTCGAGATGCTGCGCCGCTCGGTCGTTTCGGGCGGCGAGCGTTCCGGCCCCGCAGCTCTCGGCGCCGAAGGCACGCTGACGCCATCTCGGGTCCTGGACGGGTTCGGCGTCCTGTCGCCGCCACAATCGTCCGCCATGCCCATCCCCGCGGCCACCTTCCTGACGACCCGTCCGGGACCGACCACCCCGCCGGGTCTCTATGTCGGCCCCGGCGGCGAGCGCGCGATGAATGCCGGCGCGCCCGCTCCCGCAGCCTTCAACGACTGGCCCGCAGAGGTAAGCGTGACCGAACAGGCCCAGATCATCGAACGCGCAGGCCTCGGCGGCTGGATGCTGGCCCTCGCCCTCGCCATTGTCGCCGCTGACCTGATCATCGCGCTCGCCTTCGCCGGACGCCTGCCGCAACTCTGGGGCCGCAAGGCCGCCGCCGGCTTCGCCATCTTCTTCCTTGCCGCGGCCACGCTCACGATGGCGCCGGGCGCCCACGCTCAGACATCCGACCAGCTCGCCCGTGAAGCCGCCGCAAAACTCCGCTTCGCCTATATCAAGACCGGCGACCGTCGTCTCGACGACACCACGCGCGCCGGGCTGTTCGGCTTGTCCTACCAGCTCGGCATGCGCACCTCGGTCGAGCCCGACTTGCCGCACGGCGTCGACCCCGCGCGCGACAATCTCGAACTCTACCCGATGATCTATTACGCCGTGCCGCGCGACGCGAAACCGTTCTCCGCCGCCGCCGTCGCCAAGATCAACGGCTACCTCCGCTCCGGCGGCGCCTTTATCGTCGACACGCGCGACGCTGCGCCCGGCCGCGATGTCTCCGCAGATCTTCAGCGCCTTCTGCAGGGCATCGACGCGCCACGCCTGCAGCCCGCGCCCGCCAACCACGTCCTCACCAAGAGCTACTACCTGATCCGCTCCTTCCCCGGCCGCCTCAACGGGCGCCTCTGGATCGAGAGCGGCGCCCTTGACCGCGACAGCCGCCGGGGCGATGGCGTTTCCGGCCTCTTCATCGGCGGCTCCGACTGGGCCGGCGCATGGGCGATCGACCAGAACTCCGGCAAGCCGCTGCTCACCATGGATGGCGGCCCGCAGGCGCGCGAGATGGCCTACCGCTTCGGCATCAACCTCGTGATGTACATCCTCACCGGCAACTACAAGGAAGACCAGGTTCACATCCCCGATCTGCTTGAACGCCTCGGCACCTCGCGCGACAGGGCCGACTGACCATGATGGATGCATCCCGCCTGGGCTTCGACCCGCTCATCCCCTGGATCGCACTGTTCGTGCTCGCCGGCGGCGCGTTCGCGCTGTGGGGCGCGTATGTCGTCTACCGCGGCAAGGCATGGCTCTTCCGTGCGCTCGCCCTCACCGTACTCACCCTCGCCCTCGCCAACCCGCTCTGGATCGAGGAACAGCGCGAACCGCTGAAGGACGTCGTCGCTGTCATCATGGACCGCTCGGAAAGCATGAATTTCCGCGGCCGCACCGAAACCGCCCAGGCCGCCTACGACGCCCTCCGCCGCGACCTCGAAGCCGACGAGAATCTCGAACTCCGCATCGCCGAGACCGACCCCGGCGCCGACGGCACCGACATGTACATCGCGCTGCAGTCAGCCCTGTCCGACGTGCCCCGCGACCGCATCGCCGGCGCCGTGATGATCACCGACGGCCAGATTCATGACATACCCGAAGACACATCAGACGCCCTGCAGCTCGGCCCCGTCCACGCGATGATCGTAGGCGGCGATGACGAGATCGACCGCAATATCGAGATCCAGTCCGTCCCCTCCTTCTCCATCATCGACCAGCGCGTCGAGATGCGCGTCCGCGTCAACGACCCGACCGCGGAAACGGTGCGCGTCGACGTCACCATCAATGGCGAGCAACGGCCCAGCCAGACCATCAGGGTCGGCGAGCCGCAGATGATGCCCTTCACCCTGAATACGCGCGGCGAGAACCTGATCGTCCTCTCGGTCGACGGCATTCCCAACGAACTCACGCTCGCCAACAACCTCGCCTCCGCCCGCATCTCAGGCGTGCAGGACAGGCTGCGCGTGCTTCTGGTCACGGGCGAGCCGCACGCCGGCGCCCGCGTCTGGCGCGACCTGCTGAAATCGGATCCGGCGGTGGACCTCGTCCACTTCACCATCCTCCGTCCGCCGCACAAGTCCGACAACGTGCCGACCGAAGAGATCGCGCTGATCGCCTTCCCGAAGGCCCAGCTGTTCCGCGAAAAGCTCAACGAGTTCGACCTCGTGATCTTCGACCACGAACTCCGCCCAGCCGTGCTCGAAGAAGCCTATCTCAATCGTGTCGCGCGCTATGTTGAACAGGGCGGCGCGCTGCTCATCGCTTCAGGCCCGCCCTATCCCGGCGCCTACATGCTCTACAACACGCCCCTTGGCGGCGTGCTGCCCGGCCGCGCAACCGGCGAGATGGTCGACGGCCGCTTCATTCCCCAGCTCACAACCCTCGGCAAGCGCCACTCCGTCACCGCCACGCTCTCCACCGAAGGCTGGGGCCCGTGGATGCGTTACATGAAACTCGAACAGGGCAATTCCGAAGCCCTGATGCAGACGCCCAACGGCTCGCCCCTGCTGCTGCTCAACCGTGTCGGCAAGGGCCGCGTGGCCAGCGTGATGTCAGACCAGCTCTGGCTCTGGGCGCGCGGCTATGAAGGCGGCGGCCCCTACGCCGAACTCATCCGCCGCACGGCGCACTGGCTCATGAAGGAGCCTGAACTCGAAGAAGAACTGCTCACGCTGGAAGCCGGCGCCTCGCCCGAAGTCAAGGCCCGCCTGCAGACGCTCTCGGACTCGCCCCCGCCGCTGAAGATGCTCGGCCCGGACGGCGTCGACGTCGAAACGCCGTGGACGCTGATCTCGCCCGGCATCTACCAGGCCGCGACGCCCGCCGCCGAACTCGGCCTCTATCGCGCGACCAGCGGCAAGCTCAACGCGGTCACCCTGCGCGGCCCAACCCACCCGCGCGAATATCTTGACCTGCGCGCCACGACCGAGAAGGTCCAGCCGCTGGCCGCGGCCACGCTCGGCGGCGTCTACCGCCTCGGCGCCGACGGCACGCCCAACATGCCCCGCATGCAACGTGTCGGCGAACGCGGCCCCGCTGCCGCCGATGACTGGTACGGCCTCCGCCGCCGCGAAGCCTACGCCGTCCGGGCAACAGAGAGCACCACGCTTCTTCCCGGCGTCGTCGGCATGCTGCTGGCCTGCGCCTTCATGATGCTGGCGTGGCGGCGCGAGGGGCGTTAGTCGAAGCGGCCCCAGAAAAGGCGACCGGTAACCCAGCCGTAAGTCTCCGCTCGCCAGCGGAGCAGTGCCTGGCCAATTGTCAACGCAATCGCGCCGAGCAAGCAGACCAGCACCGCGTCGGACCATTGCCCATCCAGGTCCAGAACTCTCACCAGGACAATTCCCACCAGCCCGGCCATCTGGCCAAGCTCGATCGAAGCAAGAACAAGTCGGAACCAAGCCGGGACTGGCGGCATACCTTCTTCGGCTACGTCTTGACCGTATCGTCGCTTGGCAATCATGCAGAGGCGGGCGAAGATTACCACGACTGAGACAAGCGCGACTGCCTGAAGAAGCGCTGCCCATTCGCGCTGCGCGGTCCAGAAAGCTTGAAGATCACGATTGCCCCAAAACGCCGCAAAAACTGCGATGAGGCAAATCCCTGGAAGCGCAGTCGCCCGGAAAACTTCGTGTTGCTGTGCAGATTTCCGCTGCTGCTCTCTCTTGAACGGTTCGGAATGTAACCAGGCATTGCGCTTGGGGTCGGTGGCCTGTCCAATGTCGAAAGGATTCCAGCCCATCAAGCGTCCCCATCGGTCGGCTGCCTACACTCGAAGCGAGCGAAGCCGTCAGCTACCTCGGCACGCTCAGCAAGCCCGACAGCTTGCCCGCCCGCTCCGAGAGATCGCGGATCAGCACGCGCTTCTGGTCAACCGGACCGGGCAACTGGAAACGCCCCTCGGCCGATTTGAAGCCGAAGCGATCGTAGTAGTCGAGGTCACCCACCAGGATCACCGCCGCATAGCCCTGCTCGCGGCACACGCCGATCGCGCGCTCCATCAGCTTGAACGCCACGCCGTTGCCGCGGCGGCGCTCGGCCACGGCGATGGGCCCGAGAAACGCCGCGCGGCCCGTCTCGCCCACGGTGACCGGCCAGACACGGACAACGCCAGTCAGGCCCTCGCTATCGATGGCGACAAGGCTCGCGTCTGCGATCTTCGTGTTGCCTTCGCGCAGCCGCTCGGCTGTCTTGGCGAAGCGGCCGGGGCCGAACACGTCATCATACAGCGCCTCCACGGCGGCAGCATGCTCGGGCGCATCGAGCGAAATGGAATAGGCGGGGATCGTGGCGGCAGGCGTAGACATGGGGCCAAGGCTCCGAAGACGAGAGTGACGAACCAACGACCGCAGCCTCTCTCTTTTGAGATCAGCCCAGGTCAGCTTGTCACCGCTGGTCGCCGTCTTCCCCCCAAACCCATTTAAGGAATCGGGGGCCCTTCGCGCAGCCGGTTTTAGGCGATCGCAAATAGGGTCACTTGCCCCCCTGCGCAAGAAAAATTGTGGGACGGGGTTTCTCTGGACGGCCGCGCCGTGCTGATTAACCGGAAAAATCAGGAGGAAACTTCCATGGGTGTGCTCGAAGGCAAGGTCGTCCTCGTCACCGGCGGCGGCAACGGCATCGGCAAGGAGACCGCACTTCTCCTCGCACGCGAGGGCGCGAAGGTCGTCGTCAACGATCTTGGCGGCGGCCTCACCGGCGGCGACGAAGGTTCTGCCGGCCCCGCCGAACAGGTCTGCCAGGAGATCCGCGCCGCCGGCGGCGAAGCCGCCTCCAATTCCGACAGCGTGACCGACTACAAGTCGGTTCAGCGCATGGTCGAACAGGCGAAGGACACGTTCGGCGGGCTCCACGCCATCGTGAACCCGGCTGGCATCCTGCGTGACACCATGTTCCACAAGATGACCGAGGAGGACTGGGACAAGGTCATCGCCGTCCATCTGCGCGGCTCTTTCAACGTCACCCGCGCCTCGATCGAACTGTTCCGTGAACAGAAGGACGGCGCCTACGTCCTCTTCACCTCCACCTCAGGCCTGATCGGAAACATCGGCCAGGCCAACTACGCCGCCGCCAAGATGGGCATTGTCGGCCTGTCCCGGATCGTCGCCATGGAAGGCGCCCGCAACAATGTCCGCTCCAACGTCATCGCCCCCTTCGCCTGGACACGGATGATCGCCTCTATCCCGGTGAAGGACGAAGCCAGCGCCCAGCGCGTCGGCCGGATGCGGGACGCCATGCGCGCCGACCAGGTCGCCCAGCTGGCCGTCGCCCTGTGCGCCGACAGCGCGAAACACGTCACAAGCCAGATTTTCGGCGTCCGCGGCAACGAGATCGTCCTGTTCGACCAGCCCCGCCCGATCCGGTCCATGGCCGACCTGACCGGCTGGAATCCCCAGAAAATCCTCGACACCTGCCTCCCGGCCATGGCCCCGGATTTCTTCAAGCTGGACGCCTCGGCCGACGTCTTCCCCTACGACCCGGTCTGACTGAAGAAAGTCCCGGCCGGGCCTACTTTTTTGGAAGCGCCCGCCGGGATTTATAGTTTAGAAAGCGTTCCATCCGCACATCGTAGGCGGAGAGGCCGCCAGCTTGCTTTCATGGACCAAAACGCCCGGAAAACGTGAAGTTCGGCCCTGCCGGGCCGTTCGCGCCGGCGCGTCGGGACAGCGGCCCTCCCGGGGGATTGGCTGATGGGCGACAGCGGCGGGACCCTCTGGTCAATGAGCACGAAAAGCCGACAGCCCTGGTGGTCCTTCCTGCCGGACGACGAACTGCTGCAGATGCGGCTCAAGGACCTCAACCTGTCGATCGAGGGCACATGGTTGCAGGCCTGCGTGAAGACCCTCAATGGCGAACTGAAACGCCGCGGCCTCGTGCAGGCCCATGCCTGGATTTCGGACGAATGGTTCAGCCCGGACACCACGCCCGGCATCGCCGTTCCCTTCTATCTCGCCCACCCCCGCCTCGCCCGCCTCGAACGCAAGATGTTCAAGGACGTCGAGGGCGGCACCCAGCGCCAGGCGATGCAGATCCTGCGTCACGAAGCCGGCCACATTGTCCAGCATGCCTACGCGCTTCATCGCCGCCGCAAATGGCAGGAAACGTTCGGCCGCTCCTCAACTGCCTACCCGGAGAGCTATCGCCCGAACCCCAACAGCCGGAATTTCGTCCAGCACCTTCCCCGCTGGTACGCACAAAGCCATCCCGACGAGGATTTCGCCGAGACCTTCGCCATCTGGCTCAGCCCGCGCGTCAACTGGCGCCAGCGCTACGCCGAATGGCCCGGCGCCCTCGCCAAGCTCGAATATGTCGACACCCTGATGGGCGAAATCGGCGGCACGCGCGCTGGCCTGACGCGCCGCATGGAAGTGGACCCCGTTGGCCGCCTCAACCGCACGCTGGCCGAGCATTACGAGACCAAGCTCGCCTGGTACGCCGTCGACACCGACACCCGCTACGACCGCGACCTGCAGCGCATCTTCTCCGCCGATCCGCGGCACGCCCATCGCCCCACCGCCTCGTCCTTCATCCGCGGCAACCGCACGCGCATCCGCGAAGCGGCGTGGCGCATCTCCGGCGCCTACCAGCTGGCGCTCGACAACCAGATCGACCTGCTGGTCAGCCGCGCCCGGGCGCTCAAGCTGCGCGCGGCGGGACGCGAGTATGAGCTTCGCAACGCTATGGTCCGCCTCTTGAACAACAAGGTCGTCCACCAGCTCCACGCCTCGCGGAGGCAGTGGTTCGCAGTATGAAGTCGCTACGGATTCTAATTCTCGCGCACCCTGATCTGGTGCCTCCCGACAACATGGAAGAACTGTCGGAAGAGGAAGGCTACGTCTGGAAGACCGAATACGACGTCATGAAAACGCTGCGCAACGGCGGGCATGAGGTCAGCATGCTGGGCGTCCAGACCGAGCTCGCGCCGATCCGCGACGCGGTCGAAAACTGGAAGCCGGACATCGTTTTCAACCTGCTCGAAGAATTCCACGGCGAGACGCTCTACGCCCAGAACGTCGTCGGCCTGCTCGAACTGCTGCGCGTGCCCTACACTGGTTGCAACCCGCGCGGCCTGATGCTGGCGCGCGGCAAGGACCTGTCGAAGAAGCTGCTGAAGTATCACCGCGTGCCGGTGCCCGCCTTCGGCGTGTTCCCGATTGGCGCGAAGGTCAATCGCCCCGGCCGCCTCAAGTTTCCGCTGATCGTGAAGAGCCTCTGGGAAGACGCCTCACTCGGCATCGCGCAGGCGTCCATCGTCGACACCGACGAAAAGCTCGCTGAACGTGTGGCCTTCATCCACAAGCGTCTCAACACGCCGGCCATCGCAGAAGAGTTCATCGACGGTCGCGAAATCTATGTCGGCTGTCTCGGCAACGACCGCATCCAGGTGCTGCCCGTCTGGGAGCTGAGTTTCTCCAACCTTGCCGACGGCGCTCACGCCATCGCGACCGAGAAGGTGAAGCACGACCCCATCTACCAGGAAAAGCGCGGCATCCTGCAGGGCCCCGCCGAGAATCTGCCGACCAACGTCGTCACCAAGATCCGCACGCTCGCCAAGCGCATCTGCCACACGCTGGAGCTCGACGGCTATTGCCGCATCGATTTCCGCCTGTCGAAGGACAACGTGCCCTACTTCATCGAAGCCAACCCGAACCCCGAGATCGCCTCGAGCCAGGAATACGCGCAAGCGGCCCTGCATGCGGGGATCAGCTACGAGGACCTGCTCAACAAGATCGTGGCGTTCGGCCTGAAGCGCGCAGGCGTCGATATCTAAAACTCAGCCGCTCGGATCGTCATCCACGGGCTCTGTCTTGCGGACCAGCACCTTGTCCACGCGCCGGCCGTCCATGTCGACGACCTCGAACGTCAACAGGCCTTGCTCGATCTTGTCGCCTTCCTTGGGAACGGCGCGCATAAGATGCATCACGAGGCCGGCGACGGTCGAATAGCCCTCATTGTCGTTGAGCCCCCTCACACCGACCAGCTGCTCGAACTCGTCCACCGGCGTCATGCCGTCGACCAGCCAGCTGCCATCATCGCGCTGCACCGGGGGCGACAGCGCGTCCTCATGATCGAGCGCATCGTCGCCCGCGATCGACTCCAGCAGGTCCGTCGCGGTCACGAGGCCAAGCACCGAACCATACTCGTCCGACACGATCGCCATGCGGACAACATTGCCCTTCATGGCTTCCAGCAGGCGCAACACCGGCATCGTTTCCGGCACGAATAGCGGCGTGTGCATCACAGCCGTCAGGTCGATCGTGCCGGTCCGGGCGAGGTGCAGGAACAGCTCCTTCGCCTGCACGATACCGACGATCTCATCCGCATCGCCCTTGGCGACAGGAAAGCGCGCATGGCCGCTCTCACG
>Ga0315906_10002079_pt1 | contig 28771 bp, 32 predicted proteins | sample LakEriMetagenome_4_FD_203526 | JGI IMG/M metagenome (GOLD analysis project Ga0315906, IMG submission 203526) | Freshwater fungal communities from buoy surface, Lake Erie, Ohio, United States - Buoy 2 MA122 | ecosystem: Environmental > Aquatic > Freshwater > Lake > Lake biofilm | place: USA...
GTGCGCCCGCGCGAACTGCAGCTGCGACAAGCGCGAATGGATCATCAGTCTCTCCAAAAGGAACGGTGGCGACGGAGCCGCCGCGCATCGCTGGTGCATCACCCGCCATCCCCGCCTCAAGTCGCGGGACGATCAGGGTCGCTTCGCCGCGCGCTGGCACCACGAGCATGGTGAGTCGTTCAAGCGCGGGGGCGGCGTACCCAGTGAGATAACGCATGTCGGCGCCAAAGCCGATCAGCGCGGCGTCCGCTCCCGCGTCGTTCACCGCATCGCGTGCAGCGACGAGTCGCGCGGCGTATGCGGCAGGGCCAATGAGTCGCGCTTCGAGCGCGTGACCGGCGCCGAGTCCTGGGGTGGCGGCGGCGTAGGCGGCGTTGATCTCTGCGGCTCGATCACTCATTTCGTTGTGCCTCCACTTCCGCTCGGTGCCTCCAGGCTCCCCACGGCGGGGAGCGGCAGGCCCAGTAACTCCGCGAGGATCGCATGTCCACGCTCAAAGAGCGCTCGGTACGGCATCACGCGCAGCGCTCCCGCCTCCAGGAGCGCGGCTCGAAGCGCAGGGTCATCGTGTTGGGCGAGGGCGAGGGTGCGGCCAGCGCCGGCAGCGGTTCGAACCGCCGCTTCTGGTTCAAAGCCGCGTGTGGTGGTGTCAATGGCGATGAGGTCGTGGGCGCTCAACGGGCCACGCGCAACGAGCGCCTCAAGGTCACTGATACCGTTGAGTGTCACGACCGCTGCGCCAAGGGTGCGCCCCTGTCCGGCGAGTCTCGTCGCCCAGATCAGATCGTCAGCAAGGATGTAGAGGTGTGGCGCTAATGGCGCCGCCTCACTCAAGAGACCGTCCAGGTCTCCCCGGCGGCGAGGAGCTTCTGCAAGTCAACAGGACCCTTTGCGGCACGCGCCGCCTTCGCGCTCTCCACCTGCTCAACGAGAAGTTGATCGTGTGTTGGTCGTGGCACGCGGCGGAAGACGCCAACCGGCACTGGGAAGTCGGGCCACCACATGCGGCTCAAGATCTGCGTGCGCGTCGCATCTGGGTCTGTCTCGTCGTGCACCCAGAGATCTGCAACGCTGACGCCGTTCTCACCGATCGTCACCACTTCAGGCTGCAGCCCGTTGAGGCGGATCCCCTTGTTCTTCTCCGCACCGAAGATCATCGGCTCTCCGTGCTTCAAGACGAGCATGCGGTCTTCCTTGACGGACTTGTCAGTGAAGTCGCGCCATGCGCCATCGTTGAAGATGTTGCAGTTCTGCAGCACCTCCAAGAATGCCGCGCCACTGTGTTCGCCCGCGCGATGCATCATCTCCTGCAAGTGCTCCGAGTGCGTGTCCACCGAGCGCGCAATGAAGCTCGCCTCTGCAGCTGCAACAAGGTTGAGTGGAATGATGGGCGTCTCAATGGTTCCCATCGGCGTGGACTTCGTCTTCTTCCCCATCGGTGACGTTGGGGACGCCTGGCCCTTGGTGAGGCCGTAGATGCGGTTATTGAACATGATCATCTTCATGTCCACGTTGCGACGCATGGCGTGGATGAGGTGGTTGCCACCAATGGAGAGTGCGTCACCATCGCCCGTGATCACCCAGACCATGAGATCTGGTCGTGCACCCTTGAGGCCGGTTGCAATCGTGGCGGCGCGTCCGTGGATGGTGTGGAAGCCGAAAGTATTCATGTAGTACGGCAGTCGGCCAGAGCAGCCGATCCCGGAGATGAAGACGATCTTCTCCTTGGCGACGCCAAAGTCCGGCATGGTCTTCTGCGTCTGGGCCAGGATGGAGTAGTCGCCGCAGCCTGGGCACCAACGCACATCCTGATCGGACTCGAAGTCCTTCTTGGTCAAGACGGGGAGTTCACTCTGCGTCACTTGGACACCTCCACACTCTCACCGAGCAGCGACTCGGCCTTCGCTTCAATCTCACCAATCTGGAACGGCTTACCGCGCACCAGGTTGAATCCGACGATGTCTACGAGGTACTTCGCACGCAAGAGCATGCGCAGCTGCCCAAGGTTGAGCTCTGGCAGCAGCACGCGCTTAAAGTTCCCAAGGATTGCGCCGAGGTCCTCTGGGAGTGGGTTCAAATAGCGCAGGTGGGCGTGGCTGACGCGCTTTCCGCGTTCGCGCAGGCGCTCAACGGCTGAGCGGATGGAACCGTAGGTGGAGCCCCAGCCGAGGATGAGGAGGTCGCCCGTTGGCTCGCCCCACACTTCGGTCGCTGGGATATCGCGCGCGACGCGCGCAACCTTCTCCGCGCGCAACAGCATCATGCGGTGGTGATTATCTGGGTCGTAGCTGACCGTCCCCAACTCGTCGAGCTTCTCGAGTCCACCAATGCGATGCTCAAGACCCTTGGTGCCGGGGACCGCCCACGGTCGCGCAAGTGTCTCAGGATCACGCTGGTACGGACGGAAGCTTCCTGTTGACTCTGGTGCGTTCTTCACGGCGATCGAAGGCATGTCGCTAATCTGTGGGATCTTCCACGGCTCGGCACCCGTCGCCAAAAACGCATCGCTGAGATAAACAACGGGCGTCATGTGCTTGAGCGCAATTCGCCACGCTTCAATGGCCATCGTGAAGCACTCGGCTGGGGTCGCCGGCGCAATCACGGGGATTGGAGAGTCAGAGTTTCTGCCGAACATGCTCATCAACAGGTCACCCTGTTCAGTTTTTGTTGGCATTCCCGTCGATGGACCGGCGCGCTGCACATCCACCACCACGAGCGGCAACTCCACCATCACCGCAAGGCCGAGCATCTCTGCCTTCAGCGCCATGCCGGGACCTGACGTTGCCGTCATACCTAACGCACCGCCATATGCAGCGCCAACTGCCGCACCGATCGCCGCGATCTCATCCTCTGACTGCACCGTCTTGATCCCCAGGTGCTTGTAGCCAGAGAGTTGATGGAGGATGTCCGAAGCTGGGGTGATCGGGTAGCTCGCCAAGAAGAGGTCGCGTTCGGCAAGTTTCGCGGCGGTGACGAATCCGAGTGCGGTCGCTTCGTTCCCCGTGATGTTTCGGTACGTCCCTGGCCTCAGCTGCGCCGCGGGGACGCGATAGTGCGTATGGAAGATCTCCGTCGTCTCACCAAAGGCGTAACCCGCGTTCAGGGCGCGCTTGTTCGCCTCAGCAATCGCATCTTTCCCTGCGAACTTTTCAGCGATCCACTTCTCCGTTGCCGCCATAGAGCGCTCGTAGAGCCAGAACATCACGCCGAGGGCGAAGAAGTTCTTGGTGAGTTCAACCTGCTTGCTACTAAGGCCGAGCCCTTCGCAGGCGCCCGCGACCATGGTGGACATGGGGATCTCAAAGAGGTTGTAGCCCTTCAGCGAACCGTCATGCAGAGGGTCTGCCGCGTATCCCGCCTTCTTCAAGTTGATGTCGTTGAATGCATCCGTGTTGACGATGATGCCGCCGCCCGGAACCAAATCGCCAAGGTTCACCTTTAGTGCTGCGGGGTTCATCGCCACCAACACGTCTGGTCGGTCGCCTGGGGTATGGATGTCGCCAGACGAGAAGCTGATCTGGAAGCCAGAGACGCCCGGAAGTGAACCGGCGGGGGCGCGAATTTCCGCTGGGTAGTCAGGAAGCGTCGAGACGTCGTTGCCGAAGAGGGCGGTGGTGGCGGTGAACTGACTGCCGGTCAACTGCATGCCGTCGCCGGAATCACCAGCGAATCGAATCGTGACTCGATCGAGTTGGGTGACGTTTTCGGTGCTGTTCGTGCCGCTCTTTGAGCTCGTCACGCTGCCAACTCCTCCACTAACTATCGCCGCACTTTGCCGATGGTGTGGGACTCAGCGCGACCGTCGCGCGCTGCTCCGAGAGCGTACCGCATCTGGGTATGAAGCCTTGAGCTCCACAAGGAGCCGCCGCTCGTCACGCTTAGCGAGGAAGTGCCAGAGGAGGAAGGCGGTCACGCCGAGCGTCCAGGCTACAGCGACCCAGATCAGTGCGGGGTCTAGGCCCCCCGCCGCAACCTGGGCAAGCCCCTCCTCCATGCCCGCCCCCCAGAGGAGGAGTGCCGCCACCGAGTAGCCGATCGTCATCACGCTCCCATACCCGCTGAGTCGCGCGAACGAGAGGAAGGAGAGCTTCGGTGCATCTGGCGGATAGAAGTAGGCGGCCTCAAGCCGATGCGCGGGGAGCACCGCGCGACCGAAGCGCGCGTTGATGCTCTTCTCAATGAACTCAGCGTGCCTCCGCGCGAAGACGGTGTAGTAGAAGGTGTAGCCAGCTTCAAGAAATGCAAACGGCACAATGAAGGTAAGCAGGAACGCAATCGGCGCACCAGCGCTGAGGCCGGAGAGGGCGAGGATCACGAGTGAGACCACCCCCCAGATAGTGATCTGGCGGAAGAAGAGTCCCGAGTACGCGCCGAGCATGCCGCGCATGCGCTCTAGCTGCTGCTCAAGAAGGCGGAGTTCGGCGCGATCACGGTCGTTCATCCTGATCACTATAGTGGGGAGGTGAAACTCAAGTCGCTCCTCTTCGGACTTGTCGCCCTCCTCCTCGCGGGCGCGTGTGCAGCGGAACCTGCGCCGAGCGCCAGCCTCCTCTACACGGCGACCCGCTCATGGTCGAACGGCATTGAGGAGCGCGTTGAGGTGTACGCAGACGGGCGAACGATCATGACGCACGGTGATTACGAGGAGCGCATCACCCTTCCAGGTGACCAGATGGCTGAACTTGCCGCGGCAGCAACCACGCCGGCCGATGCGGGAAGCAACGGTGACGATCCAATCCTCGGTGTGACCATTGGATCAACCGCTGAGGTGCGACCTGCGGCCATCACCCCAGGCTCAATCGCGGAACTGCTCAACAAACTGCTCGACTCGCACACGCTGCACGAATAGGGGCACCGACCAGCGAAGACCTACTTCGCGATGGCGCTGATCAGGATCAGGTGTCGTCCGAGCGGTTCAGATGCGATCTCCGTAAACCTTCCACCAAGCATCTCACTCGTTGCCTGCTCCAAGGTTGATGGATCAAGGTTCGGCGGCGCGAGATCAATCAGTGCGAGTCGACCACCCTTCGCGAGCCAGCTATGTGCAACCTCGACCTGTTGCGCGCGCGGCTCGGCTGCGAGTTGGCTCAGCAAGAACGGAAGGAGAACGAACCCTGCCGGTTCGCCCTCTGGCCCTTCAAGGAGGTTGCGCGGATGGAGGTGCGCCTTTAGTCCGTGCGCAAGGAGCCGCTGTCGCGCGCGCGTGAGTCGATCTTCACGCGCGTCATAGGCGCTCACGTCACCACGCGACGCAAGGAGCACGGTCCAGAATCCGATCCCGGCGCCGAGCTCCACGGCTCGACCGCTGTATGAGAGCGCATCAAGCCAGAGCACGGCGCGATCGATCTCGCCCTGCCATGTTGCGCCGGCGAGTGGACCTCGATCAAATGGCGTGCGATTGAGATACCAGGCTTCAAGCGCATCCGGCTCTTCGGGCGGCGGGAGCAGACCGAGTCGTGCAGGGACCGCGCCAGACGGATCGCCGCTTGGTGGCGGTGTGCTCCCTGCGGGGCGTGGCAGTGCGCTCGGTAGCGGAATGCCCGAGGGTGGTGCGCCGCCGCCGGCGCGACGCCGCATCCCTTCTTTGAGCTTTGCTTTCAGGTACGGCTGATTCGGTGCACGCTCAAGACATGCGGCGCAAAGAAGTGTCCAGCGTTCAAGCGAATCTTCCGTGCGCGGCGCAACTGCGCTGCCGCACCAGGAACAAGAGAATGGCGTGATCGCGCTCAGCGCGTCCGCCTCAGCGTGGCTTCGCTGCGTCGACTGCGGCTCGTGCCGCCGCCTTGTCCTTGTACCAGTTGGCGTCAATCTGAATGTACGGTGCCCACTGCGCTGGGACAGATTCAGCTGGGAAGATGGAGTTCACTGGGCACTCTGGCTCACAGGCGCCGCAGTCAATGCACTCATCTGGATCAATGAACAACTTGCGATCGGTCCCCACTTCAAAGTGAATACAGTCAACCGGGCAGACGGAGACGCACGACTGATCAAGGACATCAACGCAGGGTTCCGCAATCACATATGCCATCGTTCCGTCTCCTTCTCCACTGGGCCGTTCTGGACGGCCGACCTATGCGCCCGAAGGTACCACTTCACATGCCAGAGGGCTGGAAGCCAGCGTCAAGGAAGCGCGCCGGCTCGTCTTGGAAGTCAAGGAGGCAGCCCCGCCCACAGAAGTAGAAGCGCTCGCCGCCCCCCTCCGCTACACCCTGGTGACGCCCCGGCTGCGCTGCGTTCGAAAGTTCGCTGAGTTGAATCAGGGTGGTCAGAGCGTCGGGCGCTACCTGCACCTCCATCCCGCAGACTGGATCAATAGCAACACTCACTCCACTCCCCCTCTCGTTCGTTCGTCGTGCACCGCTTCGCGTCGCCGAATCTCGGCAAGCTCCTGTGCCAACTTCTCAGAATAGTAGCGCGAAGTGGGTCGCTCTTCCGCGCGCATCCAGGCGGCGAGCACCGCGAATACCGCAAGGAGGAAGAGGCCGTCGCCAACGAGCCACATGATGGCACCCGCGAGCTGTTGATCTTCCAGCGGTGTGGGCCCCCACGGTCGCTGCAGCCGCTCATAGTGCGGATAGAGCACGCTTGGTGCCCACATGATCGCCACTCCGAGGAAGCTGTTCTGCGGCATCTGCGTGATCAGATAGAAGAGTGCGGCGGGGCGCGAGAGGCGGTGCCGCACTGGGTCGAGCGAGAAGACTGGAGCCCAGAAGAGGAGTGCGCTACCTAGGTAGATGATGTGCTCCAAGTTATGCAGCAAGGGATTATCAAGCGCCGCATCAAAGAGTGGTGAGAGGTGTGTCGCCCACATCACAAAGACAAGGAGGAGCCAGGCAACGATCGGGTGGCTAACGACACCAACGAAGCGACTCTGCAGCAGGGCCAAGATCCGCGCGCGCCAGCGAGGCGACGCAAGCCGAAGGATCAGCGTGACTGGAGCGGCTCGCAGGAGAAGGATCGGCACAGGGAAGAGCAGGATCAGGTGCTGCGCCATGTGCACGCTGAAGAGCGTGGTGTCGTAGCGCTCAATCACCGACTGCAGCGCGATCAGCAAGAAGACGGCAGCGCCAACGATTGACACGCTCCGCAAACGTGGCACAGGATTCTGCGGGTGCTGGCGCTGAACACGGCGTATCCCTACAAACCAGAGCACCAGTCCAGCCACAACCAGCAGGCTGATGATTGGCGGGGAGTACCAGTACGCAACGGCGGCAAGGCTCGGCTCTGGCGGGAGGGGTCCGTGCGCAGGAAAGAGGCTGAAGGCGTTCACCCCCCTATCTTCGGGCACCCGCAGGTTTTGCGGTGGCGGCTACAATACGAGCATGAAGTTCGCCCTCGCATTTGGACTCATCTTCGTGGTCATTGGCACCGTCTACCTTCTGGTCTCTGGAGACGCCGGAGGCGCATTCATGTTGGTTGCGCTCGGCGTGGCGATGAGCACTATGACCGCGGTGCTCGTCCACGCAATGAACTCTGAAGCCTAGGGACTGACGTTGGACGCGCTCCGCTCGCTCCTTGAGTGGATCGTATCTCTCCTTGGGCCGTTCGTTGCGCCTGATTGGGGTGCGCTGATCCAGCTCCTGCCGATCATCATCCTTCTCGTCGTCGCCGGATTCTACGCATGGGTCTTCTTCCGGTTCCGACGCGCTGGTCCGCGCCAGATCGGAATGCCAACACTCCCAACGCGCTCCGCGCCAGCAGGGATTCACCTCCCAGGGCCGAGCCTCGCGCCGCTCCTCATCTCCGTTGCGTCGGCGGCACTCTTCTTCTCCGTTGCGCTCGGTGGCGTTGCGCTCGCCGTCTCTGCAGGCGCGATGCTCCTCGCGCTCGTGGCGTGGGGACGTGAAGCGGTTCGCGAATACGATGCGATCGGCGCAGGCGACCACGGCGCACTTGCGATTTCTGCGCAGAGCAGCAGGGCGGCGTCCGGGCCACCAGCAGGTGTGCACCTTCCACCACCCTCACTCCTCCCCTTCCTTGTGAGTCTCGCCACGGGCGTGCTCCTCTTCGGCGCAGCGATCGGTCTCCCCTTCGTCCTCCTTGGCGGCCTGATGACCGCGTTCGCACTGATTGGATGGCTCCTCGATTCAGGTCGTGAGTACCGCGCTGTTGCGGAGGCTGACAGCACTGGACACTTGGTGAACCCAACACCAAAGAGCGCACCTCGATTTAGCCTCCTCCTCTTCTCGCTACTCTTCGTCGTTGTCGGTGGCGCACAGGCCGGACTGATCTTCACCGAGTCAGAGAGCCCCGCTCCGTCCCCTGGAGCAAGCGGCGCACCCGCAGAGAGCGGCGCCCCCACGGAGAGCGGCGCACCATCGGCGGGCCCAGACGACGGCATCACGCTGATCACTGCGATGGGTATCAAGTTCGAGCAGACCCTGTTTGAACTCCCAGCAGATATGGCGAGCCAACTGCGCTTTCACAACATGGACGTTGGCATCCCACACAACATTGCGATCCATGAAGGTAGCGCCGACGCGATTGGACCTGAGCTCTGGCAGGGCGAGATCTTCAACGGCGATGAGACAGTTCTCTATGAAGTTCCCGCCTTCCCAGCGGGAAGCTACTCGTTCGTCTGTACCGTTCATCCGAACATGGTCGGCGACGTCGTGGTGAAGTGAGGGCTCGCGCGCTAGTTCTCGCCCTGATCGCCGCCCTCTCCTTGGGAAGTTGCCAGACGTCTGGTGAGCTGCTCGGACGAACGATCCGTATCGAAAACGAGTCGCTCCTCTCCGATCCGGTCGCGAACCGGAGCATTGGAGACTTCGCGCAAGGCGATCAGCGCATCCTGCTCAACTTCTGGGGGAGTTGGTGTGTACCCTGCCGCGAGGAGATTCCGCTCTTTGCCGAGTACGACGCACGGGCTGAGAGTCTCGGGGTGCTGGTTGGGGTCCTCTATAAGGATGCGGCCGGTCCTGGTGCCGCGGCGGCTACCGAGCTCGGCGCCACGTGGCCCACACTCCTGGATGAAGACGGCAGCATTGCCGCGCAGATCCCCGTGAACGCGGCGCCACTCACGCTACTTCTCAATGCGTCAGGAGAGGTCCTGGACTACCGCGTCGGGCCGTTCGTTTCAGTGGAGGAGATCGACGCGTTCGTATCCGACGAGTAGGGGTTGGTTGCGGGGATGGATTCGAACCACCCCCATCAGTTAGCGAACGTAAATTACTACTGGCGTAAACCCTATTCGCAGTAGTCGCTCTTCTTTCCACTTGCGCCATCGCGCGAGGGGAGTGCTTTCACGACTAAGCTGTCAGCTTGAGGCAGTGCATCAAGCCAACATATACCGTAAGAATCTGCTGGATACTGAGAATGAGCGCTCGCCCAAGCAGGATCTTTTGAGGCTTCATTTTTCTGACGCATATCGTAAACGCCAAAATCTACAAACACGTTATTGAGAAATCCAACTTCCGTGGCAATCACTTCACCGAGCATTACAGCGACGGGCGGATTGACTAAGTCAGTACGACTGTCTTCTTTTATGGGAAACGCACCAACTACCGCCTCAAATTTGGCGGTCAGTTCTCGTAAATGATCGAGTCGGAATGAAACTCCACAATCTCCATCAAACTCAAAGAGATACTGAATCTCGCCCATCTCTCTATAGCGAGCAACACGGGTGATTTTGCCATCTAGTGGGATCTTTACCGTTACCGAATTGTCTGTCGCATCATCAAAACCAAAACCACCGTGGGCTTTGTAATCTCCTCCTCGCTCCTGTCCCGGATAAAGAATTGATGTGACCGTTGATAGGTCAACCGGCGTTTGAAGAAGCGGGGTTGGACACGATGACTGTGGAGTAGACATTTCTGGCGGAGTCGCCATTTCGGTTGGAACAGGTTGCGGAATGTCCATAAATCCTTCGGACGACGAAGTGGCTTCCGCGCTCCCGCCGCCGCACCCCGTCAGCAGGAGCGCCGCGGTGAGCCCAAGCGCCGTGATAAGTTTCATACCCGCACTCTACCGCATGGCACCGCTGGAGGAGATCGACGCGTTCGTATCCGGCGAGTAGGGAGTTGGTTGCGGGGGATGGATTCGAACCACCGACCTTCGGGTTATGAGCCCGACGAGCTGCCACTGCTCCACCCCGCTTGCGGAGTATCGGCAGTTGCGGGTCTTGCGTCAAATGCCTCGCTCGTTGTGCGCGTGCCGACGGAGGAACTCGCCGATCGGGAGTCGTGCGCCGAAGCCCTCACCGAGTCCGTGCGCGTACCCAACCGCCTCTCCGTCTGACTCTTCCCAGCAGAGATGGAAGGGTCGACCGAAGGCGGTCGCTGGGAAGTCCACAAGGCCGCGCTCAATGTCGCGCAGCTCAACGCCACGGGCTGCAACCCGATCAACGCTCGCCTGCATCTGGTCCACGAGTGCTCGGATGCGGGCCTCAATCAGCGAGCTGGTGAGGAAGGCGTCTTGGGTCGCCTGATCAGCGCCGGCCGCCTGAAGGTCGCTCTGGTCGGAGCCGCCAGGGCGCGCGCCCGCGCGTTCAAGTCGACGGAGGACGAGCAGCTGCTGCTTCAGCGTCTCCAGGGATGCGCGCTGTTCGCGCAGCAGCACGATCAGGGGGCGCAGTTCAACCAGCGCCTGCGTTGCGGCCTCGAGCGACCATTCGCGCCTCATGACGATGATTCTCCCACGAAGTCAACCCAGCCACCAGCGCGCCGTGCGAGAATCTGGGCGGGCCGGTAGCTCAGCGGTAGAGCAGGGGTCTTTTAAACCCTTGGTCGCGGGTTCGATCCCCGCCCGGCTCACCAAGGCGCAGCGTGAACTTACGCGCGGGTTCGCAGGCGCTCAACCCCGTAGTAGATCAGCGCCACCACGTAACCACCAACGATCACCCCACCCATCAGTGAGAGCACCGACACGTACCCGTACTTGATGACATTGAAGAATGGGTACGGATAGACGGACGCCACCGCGCCATGGATCAACGTGTACGCAAGGTATGTGATCGGAATGATGAAGACGGTGAAGGTGTCGCTGAACTTGAACTGCCCGCGCGGCCCCACGACCAGCCAGACCAAGATGGTTGCGATCGGCGTGATGTAGTGCTGCAGAAGATTTGACACCGCGTACCAGCTCTGCGGGTTTGACGTTCCCGCGAGGAGGAGGTGGTAGAGCACCATCGTCATCGTGATCATCAGCAGGCCTGTGTTGCGCAGGCGGCCAAAGATTCGCCCTGTTCGTTCCGGGTTCAGGGTGAGGGCGGTCAAGGTGAGCGCCACCACAATGTTGGACCAGGTCGTGAAATAGCCGTGGGAGTCGAAGACTCGTCCAACTGCACCTGCGAGACCTTCTGCGCTTCCGCCAAACATGTTGCTGCTCGGGTCGTACGCCTCGGTGCGCGGCACCAGTTCAAAGATGTTGGTGACCTGGGCAATCCCGTATCCGGCCCACGCCAGTAGCGCGTTGATGCCGAAGAATAGTTTCGCCCTGCCGCTCATACGCGGGATCTTACTTCTTTACGAGCCTCTTACGCAGCCATGCTCCAAAACGCTCGCGTTGGGCATAGGCAACCGCCATCGCGCAGAGCAAGACGAAGTTGAGCGTCCACGCGCCTGCAGATGAGAGGAAGCCGAGCTGTTCGCCAATCTCACCTGGGATGGCGAGTCCTGGAATCGTGAGGCCGAAGAGGCCTGCGCGGAAGACTGGGGCCTTCGGCGACGTAAGCGCGCTGACAGAAGTTGCAGCAGGTGTGCCGCTTGCATCCTCTCCGCCGATCAAGAGCGCATGGGTGCCAATGACGGCGCCGCTCGCGTTGGTGCGAAGCTGATCGGCAGGTAGGTCGACCTCGGGAACGTTCTTCCACGTGGTGATGCCCGTGGCAGCGGTCGGTGCTGTCCAGTACACGCTGCCGACGACGGCTCCATCTTGTACGCCGCCTGCGACATAGAGTGTGCCGTTCGCGCTCCACAGCGCGGCACCTTCGCGAGGCGATGGAAGATTGGCGTCGCCTGAGGTGGCGGTCCACTTGTAGATGCTTCCGATCGGTGCGTCGCCCTGTTCGTCAACGGCATCCGTTGATGACGCCCCGCCACTATGCCCATCACCGCCGGCCGTTTTCTCGACGGCAATGTATCCGTGGAGTGAGACGCCGGTGTAGCCGCTCGCGTCGCGCCCGCCCCAGATCCATACCGAGTCGCCCACGAGCGCAGCGGCGGCGTTTGCCCGCGGCTCAGGGAGTGGTGCCATCGCTTCCCACGGTCCAAGGCTTCCACTCGACTGGAGTGTTGATTTCCATACCGTGGTCTGTGGTTGATTGAACTGATTTGCTCCACCGAAGACGATCAGACCGTCACTCACGGTGATCACGGTGGCCCCGTTACGCGGCGCTGGCAGCTCAAGTGCGTCGGCGAGCATCCACGCATCAATGGTTCCCGTCGCGGGATCAGGTGCGCCCGTAAAGACGGTGGCAGTTGCGCTCTCCGTGTCTGACGTGCCGCCAATGACGTAGGCGGTTCCAGCGAGATACGCGGTTGCGCTCAACGCGCGCGGCGCAGGGAGCGGGGCTACTGCGGCCCAACTGGAGAGACCTTCTGGGCCGATCTCTGCCGCTGAAACGCCTGGCGTGTTGGCGTACTCATCAAGCGCGCCGCTCACGCGACCGCCGACGTAATAGAGATGCGAGCCAACCTGGAGGAGGCTTCCACCTTCACCAGCACCTGGAAGCGCGACAGGCGCACCGCTCTCCCACGGGATGAGGGCACCCGCGGGTGCGGGGCACGGAAGGTCCTGATTCTCGCCCGGGCAAATGTTGACCAGCGAGAGCCCGTTGAGGCCAATCTCAACTGTTGGCGAGGCGACGATGTAATACGCGCGATCTGGAATGTAGCCGAGCATCACAATGATCAGCAGTGTCCAGAGCACGGCGCGGAACGACGCCCAGCCCCAACCCGCAGCATCGAAAAGCCCGAAGAACGCGCGGCGCGGCGCCGGAGCCGGCGCGAGCTGCTGTTGGCCGAGGGGTGCTGGCAGACTGCTCACTTCACCACCAGGTCGCCAACCATATTCGGGTGCACCGTACAGATGAATGAGTAGCTTCCTGCGGGGAATGCTGGCACGTCATAGGTCTGCGTGGCGATCCCAGGGAAGATCGCGCCCTGCCAGAGTTCCTTCCCAACCGCGCTTGCAGTTCCTTCATGGATCGCAACGTTGTGCGGGATTCCAGCATCCTGATTGTCAAAGACGAGCTTAAAGGTCTTGTTCGCCTCAACTTCAAGCAGCGTGAGGTCAAACTTCACACCAACCGAAACGATTGTGTACGTGCCGCCCGCGCCACCCGCGGTATCGCTTGGCATCGGCGTCGGCTCGCCACCCGATGGCGACGGGGATGGTGAGACGGCGAATGCATCCTTCCAGCATGCGGGAACTGGCGTTGCATCGGCGGCCGGCACATAGGCGGCATCGCGCCAGCCGGTGACCTCAACCATCTCACCGGTTGCAGGATCTTGCACCTTAATCACGTCGTCTTTCGTGGCGCGCATCCAGGCGATCAGCTCTTCAATCTCTCGATAGTTCAACGGGCCACCATTACTGTCCGCCCAGACGCCCATCAACGAGTTTGCGTCGCCGCAGATGTAGCGGCCGCCAACGGTCAGCACGTTGTGAAGGTACGCAGGCGAGAGGTGCGCAAGAAGTTTTCCTTGGTCGTTGAGCACTGGGCCGATGCCACCCTGCCCCTGTTCGCCGTGGCAGCGTGCGCAGTTCGCTTCGTAGAGGTTGTAGCCGCGCTTCACCGTGTCGAGATAGATCTCTTCACGCGCCGCCTCCATGCGCGAGGAGCCCTCCACGCCTGGGAGACCCTGGTCGTAGAAGGCGTAGACGAGCACGAAGAGGGTCACTACGGCGATGCCGAGGAGTGCGGTCATGCGCGCGGAGCCACTCTGGCTCACGATCTTCGCCACGCGCTCAGCGGTGAGTCCGTGGGTTTGGATTGGGGCTGGGCTGGAGAGACGCGGCGTTGGCGGCGTCAGCTTCTCGACGGGCGTTGGTAGGTTGCGCTGCTCGTCGTTCATTTAGATGCACCCTGTTGCGGCGCGTGGTGCCTCAAGGCCAGGCTGGCCGAGCGCAATTGGCGGTGCGCCGAGCGTGATCTTTCCCGTGTCGAGCGTGAGGTTCCCGCCCTCGTCCACTTGCAACGCGAAGCGATCCATGCCGCGTGGCGCGGGGCCAATCCCATCCGCCTTCGTGCCGACCCGGTCGAAGCGGCTGCCGTGACATGCGCACTCAAGCCAGTACGTCTTGATGCACGGGTTCGGCTTGCAGCCGAGATGCGGGCAGCGCTGATAGAGGGCGCGGACGTTCAGTGCCGTGCCATCACCAGTGGGATCTTCGCCGACCGTAAACTCCGGTCGCGTTGGATCAACCAACATGATGTAAGCGCGCGCCTCTTGGACGTACACCGGATAGCCCTCACTGAACGGAAGTGCCGCGTTCTGATTCTTCAGCGAATCAAAGGTCCCCACGGAAACCTTCCCGCCGAATCCCCCCTCAAGATTCGGCCACAGGAACGAGAGTGTTCCCGCCGTAACCTCGAGGAGCCAGAGTCCGAAGCCGGCACCGATTGTGGTGCGCAGCAGGCGACGGCGCGAGATCCCCTTCACCTCTTCGTGGCGCAGCGCCTTGATCGTCTGCGACGTGAGGGCCTTCGGCTTGTCTGCCGGTTCGACGCCGTAATGACTCACTGCACGCCTCCCATCACAAGCTGAAGAAGAAGCCGTTCACCCACGGCAACACGAATGAGTAGCCAGGACCACGGAAGAAGATGCCGATAAAGGTGACGGCGAGCCCGAGTGCCCAGAGGATCGAGAAGAGTGAAACCTCAAGCTTTCGATCCGATGGTCGCGTGCTGTGGATGTTGCGTCGATCCAGATATGGGATCAGCGCACTGCCAACGAGAATGGCGGCTGGAGTCAGCGCACCAGCAACGGTTGGATGGAAGTAGGCGAGCAGCTCTTGGAGGCCGAGGAAGTACCACGGCGCCTTTGCCACCGCGGGGGTGACATTGGGATTTGCGAGCTCTTCGAGCGGCGCATTGATGAAGAGGCCGAGGAGCAACAGGAAGATGCTCATTGCAACTGCGGCGAGGAATTCAATGGTGAGCAGGTGTGGCCAGGTCATCACCGTGTCGTCTGGCTCTTTCTGGACGCGGACCACCGCGTCCTGCTTCACGAGCGCGAGGAGTCGATACGGACGCGCTGCCATTGGCACGCGCTGCTTGTCAATCTCCGTGCGGCGCGAAGGATCAACTGGCGCGACTGGTGCTGGGCGCTGCTCGTCGCTCATCGCCGCGCCCCGCTCATAGTGGCCCGCTGATGCCGCCATCCTTGCGGATCCGCCAGAAGTGGACCGCGAGGAAGACTGCTGCGAGGAGTGGCAAGACCATCACGTGCAGCACATAGAAGCGCAGCAGCGTGTTCTGTCCAACCTCAAGTCCGCCGAGGAGGAGGAGCTTGGATGGCGTGTTGAGCAGCGGCGCGTATCCGGCCATGTTCGAACCGATCGTGATCGCCCAGTAGGCGATCTGGTCCCACGGCAGCAGGTAGCCGGTGAAGCTGAGCATCATCGTCAAGAAGAGGAGGACCACACCGACCACCCAGTTGAATTCGCGTGGTGGCTTGTAGGCGCCGTGATAGAAGACGCGCATCATGTGGAGGAAGACGAAGAAGACCATCAAGTGCGCACCCCAGCGGTGGATGTTCCGCGTGATCTGTCCGAACGGCACCAACGTCTGGATCTTCAAGATGTCTGAATACGCCTGCGTTGCGGACGGCGCATAGAAGAACATCAGATAGACGCCGGTCACAGTAAGCACGAGGAAGAGGAAGAAGCTGAGGCCACCGAGGCAGAAGGTGTAGGCGAACTTCACCGCGTGTTGACGCACGCGTACCGGGTGAAGGTGGAGGAAGACGTTGTTCATCACCGCGTAGGCGCGGCTGCGCTCGTCGTTCGGGTAGGAGTTACGGAAGATGGAGCGCCATGCGGAGGATCGGCGGACCGCCTGATCGACCTTCGCGAGTAGGCTCACTGTGCTCCCCCTCCTGTGCCGGCCACGCCTGCGAGCTGACCGTCTCGGTAGGACTCCTTATAGAGGCGCCCATCCGAGCTGATCTCCTGCAGTTCGAACTTCTCCATCGTAATGGCGTCGAAGGGACAGCGCTTGACGCAGAGGGCGCAGCGAATGCAGCGCTCCTCGTCCAGGATCATGGCCCCGCCGTTCTCCCAGCCGTACGCCTCGGAGAGCTCTGGGAGCGCCCCCTCAGCCTTCAGTTGATTGATGTCCACCATGTGGATCACCCCCTCAGGGCAGACGTCGGCACAGGCGCCGCAGAGGACGCAGCGCATTGGGTCGAACCAGATGTTGTAGTTGCACATCAGACAGCGCGTGCTCTCGGCGATCGCCTGCTGCGCGCCGTAGCCGAGCTCGACCTGTGTCGTGAAGTTCACCGTGGCGTCGGCGGACGGGAGTCGCTCCGCGAGCGGAAGCACGGGGATGTGCTGGCGCGGGATGCGGTCGTAGAACTCTGGCATGTCGTGGCGCCATGAACTGGTGATGCGCACGTTCGCATCAATCTGAACTTGTACCGCGCCAGCGAGATAGCGGTCGATCGCATACGCGCACTTCTTCGCGTGGCCCGCCGCCTCGATCATGGTTGCGGGACCGGTGACGAAGTCTCCGCACGCCCAGACGCCGCGGATGTTGGTGGCGTACGTGGCTGGGTCCACCTTCACGCGACCGCGCGCAACTTCAAAGCTGCTCTGCACGGGGAGGAAGGTGAGGTCTGCCGCCTGCGACACGGCAGGAATGACGTTGTCCGCCTTCAAGATGTACTCAGAGCCCTCAATTGGGACAGGGCTGCGTCGACCAGATGCGTCCGGTTCGCCGAGTCGATTCTTAATCATGCGCACGCCGGTGATCTTCCCGTTCTCGCCGATCAGCTCCAGCGGTGAGACGAGGAAGGCCATGTCCACGCCTTCACGTTCCGTTTCGCCGAGCTCCTCTTCATCAACAACAAGCTCGGAGCGTGTGCGGCGATAGGCGATCGTGACGTGTTCTGCGCCGTGACGGAGCGAGGTGCGCGCGCAGTCCATGGCGGTGTACCCACCACCGATGACCACCACGTCGCGGCCAACGCTGAGCGGCTCGCCAAGGTTGGCGCTCTTCATAAAGTCAACGCCGTAGACGAGGCCTTCAAGGTCACTCCCTGGAATGTCGAGTGCAACCGGATCCATGGCCCCTGCGCAGATAGCAATCGCGTTGAAGTCCTTCTGCAACTGCTCAAAGGTGATGTCGCGTCCGATCTGCGTGTTGTAGACAAACTTCACGCCGAGCTTCTCAATCAGGCGGACGTCAGTCTCAATTGCTTCGCGCGGCAGGCGGAACGCTGGGACGCCAATGAGCATGGTGCCGCCGCCGTACGGCAGGCTGTCATAGACGGTGACCTGGTAGCCCTTGACGGCAAGTTCGCGCGCCACAGAGAGACCAGCAGGGCCCGCACCGATCACCGCAACGCGCTCGGCGCGCGGCGTGATCTGCGGCGCAACGTCAGGGATCCCCGATGCGGCGTGCCACTCAACGAGGAATCGCTTCATTGCGCGGATGGCGAGCGGGCGATCAATGTCGCCACGACGGCAGGCGCGCTCGCACGGGGCGGAGCAGACGTAGGAGCACATCGCGGCGATCGGATTCGGCTCGCGGGAGAGGAGGTACCCCTCTTCGAACTTCCCTTCGGCGGCGAGGTTCAGGTACCCGCGGCAGTTGGTGCCAACGGGGCAGGCCTCTTGGCACTCAATGTTGCATTGAAGCCACGAAGCATCGACTGGTTGAACCAGAAAGTCCTGCGTCTCGAGGGTCACGATCAACCTTTCTTGCCGACGGTGGGACCGCGTTTCTCTGAGGAAATTCTAGCAGGGGCGCCTCGTGGACGCCTTCGACGGGAGGGGGCAGATCAGGCTCGTTGCGCCTCGATCTCCGCGAGCACTTCCGCTGCATGACCGGTCGGCGTAACGCTCCCCCAGACCCGTGCCACCCTCCCCTGAGGGTTGATCAGGAAGGTGACGCGAAAAGTCCCGGTAAAGGTTCGATCCCCCACCGTGCGCTCCCCCCAAACCCCATACGCCTCGGCCACTTCGTGGCCCACGTCGGCAAGGATGGGAAAGTTGAGTTGGAACTTGTCACGGAAGGCGGCCTTGCTCGCCTCATCATCCGGGCTCACCCCCCAGACGATCGCGCCAGCCTCCTGCAGCGCGCGCTCCGCATCTCGAAACTCACAGGCTTCAATCGTGCAGCCCGGAGTGTCGTCTTTTGGATAGAAGTAGAGGGCGAGCCAGCTGCCAGCGGCGGCGCTGAGTGTGCGCTCAATGCCGTCGGCATCGCGCAGAGAAAAGGGCGGCGCTACGTCTCCCGCAACCGGTCGCGCAGCAAGTGGACTCATACGGCGAGTGTAAGGCGTTCAATCACCGCGCGCGCAACGCTCACCAGGAGGCCCCCTGCGCTCAACAGGATGATCAGCAGATCCGCACGACCGAACGTTGAGGGTCGTGATGCGCTCGCAGGGCGGGCGCGCGACGGGAGGCGGACACCGCGCACCTCAAGGGCGATCGCCAACCGAGGGACTGCGCGAATCGCCGCATCAAAGAGATCGGCGAGTAAGAGTGGGTCACTGCCGGGGTGTGAGAGGCGTCGAATTGCCCGCCGCTCCCTCGCCTCGCGCATCAGCGCCGGAAGTGTGGCCGCACTTGCGAGAAGGGTGAGTGTGGGGGCGAACGGCGCGCGCAGGTGTTGCAGGGCGCCATCGGCGAGTCGCAGTGGCTCAAAGGGGCGGAGAAGTACGAGGCTCCCCGCCGCAAACGCAACAAGCCGAAGACCCGCGCCGAAGGCCGCCTCTGGGCTTGCGCCGCCAATCAGGTTCGCGATCACTACTCCAGCAATCGCGGGCGCGAGCGCAAGCGCGAGTCGTAGCGTCGCAAGAAACTGCACGCCCGAGCTCCAAGCAACGATCAGCGCAGGGAGTGCGATCGCCCCTTGCGCAACCGCCGTAGCTGGGCTGATCACCGAGAGGGCAAACCAGAAGAGTGCAAGGCCGAATCGCGTCAGCGGATTTGAGACACCGATCAGCCGCTTCACCGGCGCTGGGCTGAGCAGTTCACTCGCGAGTTGCACGCCTCGCCCAATCACCGACGACTCGCCACCGCCCACTGCGCCACTCGTCCCCAATGGGTGGTGGACGGTGCGGAGCAGATCTGGTGGCACCGCACATGCAGCTCGCTCGTCATGCGTTGCAACCAGGAGTGAGCAACCGGCGCGCGCCTGATCAACCAACAGAGTCATCACGCGTGCGGCCGACGCATCGTCCAAGCCGAGCGTCGGTTCATCAACGAGCAAGGCAGTTGGGCTTTGTGATGCCGTGAGCACGAGCGCGAGTCGACGACGCTCACCATCTGAGCAGCGAGATGCGGGACGACTCATCAGATCTGCTACGCCGAGATCTCTGGCGATCGCTTCGGCGCGCGCCACATCCCTAGGCGCAAGCATCTGCGAGAGCGATCGCGCGCCGAGGAGCAGACTCGGGTCTTGTGGCACGTAGCGGATCACGTGGCGGCCAACGTGTCGTTCACCGCCATCAAGTGGGATGAGTCCTGCGGCGAGGGCGAGGAGTGTTGACTTGCCGCTCCCTGTTTCGCCGCGCAAGAGCGTCAACCCCCCCGCGTGCAACGTGATGCTCACAGGGGGCACGTTCGGGCGATCCGCACTTGATGCAGCGAAGAGTTGCAGGACCACGTCGGTGTTCGTGGAGCCTGACCCAACGGGTGCGGACGGCTCGCTGAGCGCTCGCGCGCGAGCCGCCGCGGGGCGCGGCACTACACGACCTCCTCCGAGGTGAATCGTGTGGTTGGCAAACGAAAGAGGCTCGAGCTCGTGGGCAACGAGCACGCGCGTCGCCTGAAGCGTTGCGATCTGCGCTGCAAGTGCTGCAGCTCGCGTCTCGTCAAGACCGGCGAGTGGTTCGTCGGCAATCAGGAGCGCGGGGCCAGTAACCAGTGCAGTCGCCGCCGCGGCGAGCGCTCGCTCTCCTCCACTCAGGCGATCCACATCACGCTCGCCCGCGCGCTCCGGAATTCCAGCGGCGCTGATTGCGGCACGCACCTTCGTATGGATCAACGCTGCGGAAACCCCACGACTCTCCAACGCGAGCGCCACATCATCTGCGAATCGAGGGAGCGCATGACGCGGCGCTGGTCCCGCCAGGATCACGCCGATCTGCTCAAGGAGCGTTGCGGGTGGGCCCGGTTCGCGCGCTACAGCCGCTGCAACAAGGTCAACCCCGCCTACGCGAAGCGTCCCCTGCAAGTCACCAGGCACGAGTGTGCCGAGAAGTCCGGCGCATGCTGCGGCGAGCGTGCTCTTCCCGGCTCCAGATGCGCCGCTGATCAGCAGCGTTTCGCCACCTCGGACGTGCAGGCTGTATCCGCGTAGATCGAGCGTCGGCGCGGTGGCACCCGCTGGTCGCCAGACCAGATTGGCGATCTGGATCTCAGGCAGCGACTCAGGCACCAATCGCGTCAAGTGCGCCGCTGCGTCGCAAGGCGCGGTGCAGCAGCAGCGCGCCGCCACCACCGAGGAGCGCGCTGCTCGCGATCATCGCCGCCGCCAACAGCGCGGCGTAGCTTGCATCAACCCCTGCGAAGTAGAGCGGCAGATCATGCAGCGCCATGCCAACACCGGAGGCCGCGCCAGCGGCAACGACCACGGGCCAGCCCCAGACGCGATACCCAAAGAGGAGGAAGACGACTTCTGCACCGAGCCCCTGTGCCGCTCCAGAGAAGAGCGCATCAATGGACCACTGACTTGCGAGTAAGAACGAGACTGATGCGGCGATCAACTCACCAAAGAGTGCAGCGCCGCGTCGCTTGATGATTAGACCTGCGAGCGGACCGGCGATCACCCAGGTCCCCGCAAGCAGCAGATACTGCAGTGGGAGGACGAGTGCAAAGATCGGGGTGAGCGCACCCCAGAGCACGTTCCACCCTGCGAAGAGTGCGCCGCAGCTGATCCCGATCACCGAGAGTGTCACAAGATCAATCAGGCTCCACCGTGTGTTCATCTGCTCCTCCTTACTCTTTCTGCTTCTGATCGCGCAGATTTGGACCTTCGCTGATCAGCAGTGAACCGTCATGCACCTCAACAAACGGCGCGCCAAGACTTTCGTTGGAGAGTCCACGCGTGCTCCCTTCGTGCATCCGCTCGCGCTGCAGCGGCCAGCGCAGTCGCTCGGTGCTGATCGTCGCGCCACCACCCCATGGGATTAGCGAGACCACGGCCCCAGCAGCGGCATCCGATGCAAAACGCGCAGGTGCACGTAGCAGGCGGATGCGACTCGTCGCGTCAAGCAGCGAGCAGTCAACGGCGCGTGCACGTGGGTGTGCAAGGAGCGCGATCGTGCCGAGCGAGTGATCGCTGCGACCGCCACTCGCGCCGAGCGCGCCGAGGATCTCCACGCGCGACGCCCCTTCATCACACGCGGCGAGCAGTGCAAGCTCCGTATCTGTTGCATCTTTGTCGTGCGGTGAACGCGCAACGCGGACACCCTGCGCGGCGAACGCGTCCACCTCTTCTGCGCGGAGCGTGTCAAAGTCGCCAACGATCAGATGGAGGGTGAGGCCGAGTGGCGCCGCGGCGCGCGCGCCACCATCAACGCCAATCACGAGATCGGCGTCAGACCAGCCCGGCCACGCGGCGTCAAGCGCGGCACGAGTCGGGTGGTCGCCTCCGGCAAGGATCAGTGCGCGCAGATGCCCTCACTCTCTATCGCACAGGGCTCCTGCGTCTCCCTTCGCCGGCATGACCCGGATCAGGTTCGTAGGGTCACGGGTTCTCCCGTTTCTCAGCGCCCTTTGGCGCTCCCCTGTCGCGATGCGGTGATACTAGCGCGTTCGCGCCGCGAGGTACGCGTCAACCCACGCCGCGACGGATTCGGCGTGTTCGTGGGCATCTGCCTCTGCAAGGAATCGCTCCGGATCAAAGAAGGGTGACTGCACCCCGATCGCCCGGAGTCCCGCCGCGCGCGCCATGCGAACGTCATCAAGTGTGTCGCCAAGGTAGGCCGCAAGATCTGGTGTGCTGCCGTGGCCGAGTGCGGCGAGGCCGCGGCGCAGTGGCTCTGGATGCGGCTTCTGCTCTGCAATGTCATCGCCGTAGACCACTGACCCGAGAAGATCAGCAACGCCCGTGCGCTTCAGTTGCCCGGAGACCACCTTTCGGTCTCCCGCCGTGACGACGCCGATCGGAATCCCCGCCGCAACGAGGCGCTCAAGTGCGGCGCGCGCACCGGGGAGGAGATCCGCTTCATGGCCGCGATACGCGCCGTGCCAGATCTCGGCCGCTCCTTCGACCAACGGCTCAGGAACGCCGAGCGCCGCGTACATGCGACGCCAGTTCGGTGAGTAGTGAAGGCCGTAGAGCTCGCGGCTCAGCGGGGGGAGGCCGATCGACTTGATCACCTCCACGTTCGCCTCATACACGTGCTCGGCGGTATCGATCAGCGTCCCGTCCCAGTCAAAGAGGATCGCCTTCATTGGCTCATCGTACGACGCGCGTAGAATCGTGGAATGAACGACCGCGCCGCCGCCCCAATCCCCGCCGGTGCTGGAGAGCCACGCAGTCTGATCACGAGCTTCCCAGGAGGCCTACGTGTTCGCGCCACTTGGGGGAGCAGCGGCCAGGCGGCCGCCGTCTTCGCCCTCTCAGAGGCTGGGGCAACGCTCGCTGATCACGGCGCACTCGGCGCAGGCGCGGAGTCAGATCCTGATCGACTCTGCCGCATGGAGATGCGCGTGGAACATCCAGGTGGCGCATGGGCGGTGCGACTCGCGACCGCAATTTACGACGAGCCGCGCGCGCTGCACTGGGACGAAGGCGGACTCTTTGTGGTCGGCTATGGCTTCACCGTCTATGCGTTTGCATCGCGCACGGGAGAACTCGCCTGGCTCCATCAGACCGGGACTCCCGTGGTTGCACTCGCCGCGTCACCACGCATTGATCACGTCATTGTTCAGAGTGAAGTTGAGACGTGGGCAATCCGCGCCGACGGCGAAGTGAAGTGGCGCCTCGCCCACACCGACGTGGTTGGTGCCGCCGAGCTACTCGGCGGACAGTTGATCCTCACCAGCATTGCTGGCGCAACGCAGTCAATTGATCCTGCAACGGGACGAGCGCTCGGATGAGCGCGCTGCTGCTCGCTCTCGGCGTTGGACTGATCACTCTCTCGGTGTGGGCGAGTCGTCGTGGTGGCACACGCGCTCGCTCTGCGCGTCTGATGGCGGGCCTTGCCCCAGTCTCGCCAGAAGAGGCGCTCCTCGTTGGTGAAAACCGCTACCTCGCTGTACAAGGAAGCATTGATGCGGCTGAAGCGTTCGATGATGAGAATCACCGTCCACTTGTCTATCGTCGCGAGCGCGTCCTCGTGCGCGAAGGCGACACCTGGCGCGAACTTGAACGCGCAGTGCGCAGCGTGCAGTTTTTCGTCACAAGCTCCAGCGCATCCATTGAAGTTGATGCCGAGTTGCTCGGCGACGGCCTTGTCGTCATTGAGCGCCAGTGGGAGGGGAGCGTTGCTGAACTCGTCGCATCTGGACGCACCTTCAAGGAGGCTGCAACATCCACACTGGTTGCAGAACTTGCGGCGAGCGCACCAGCACTCACCGCGCGCGTCGTCCTGGAGCAGATCAGCACCCTCGATCGCGGGACGGTGGTGGGGCTCCTCCGCAACGGCACGTTGACCGCAGGTGGTGCGGGGCAGCCGCTCGTCCTCACCACCCTTGATCGTCGTGATGCGCTTCGAATCCTCGGGGGCGAGGCGCGCGGCAGCCTTGTGGTGAGCCTCCTCACCCTCGCCGCACTCGTTGCGGGCGTGCTCACCACTTGCGTCGCACTTCTGGGCCTTCTCGGCGAGATCGCCGCAAGCGTGAACACTACAGCGCCACCCTCCCCCAGCCAGACGATGAGCCCTGAGAGCGGCGATGCGCGGAACGGTGGAGTTGCGACAGGGCCAGGCGGACTTCTCGGGCTGGTCGGCGCCCTCCTCCTCCCGCTCCTCATCGGCGCGGGCATCGCACTCGTTGCGCGCGCCGGTGCGCGCTGGCGAAGCACGCGCTCTAGGATCAGCGAGTAGGAGGACCCATGAAGCCATATGACGTTGCCGCGATCCGCGCACGATTCCCCTCACTCGCCAACGCGCTCCCAGACGGCCGGCCGATCGCGTTCCTTGATGGGCCCGCAGGCACACAAGTCCCGCAGTCGGTGATTGATGCCTACGCCGACTTCTTCCTTCGTGCCAACGCGAACAGCGGCGGCTTCTTCAGCACCTCACGCGCACAGAGCAACGTGGACGAGGAGGCGCATCGCGCCGCAGAAGACCTTCTCAATGCACCAAAAGAGACGGTGAAATTCGGCGCAAACATGTCCACGCTGAACTTCCAGCTCTCACGCTCTCTCGCGCGCGAACTTCAGGCGGGCGATGAGATTGTGGTAACGCAACTCGATCACGATGCGAACTACAGCCCGTGGCGACTCCTTGCCGAAGATCACGGGCTCGTTTTGAAGGTGATCCGCCTCAACCCTGCGGACGGCACCCTTGATATGGAGCACTACGCCTCACTCCTCGGACCGCGCACGAAGATCGTTGCCGTTGGCATGTCTTCCAACGCGCTCGGCACGATCAACCCTACGAAGAAGATGGTGGAGGCGGCGCATGCCGTAGGTGCAATCACGGTTCTTGATGCCGTCTGTAGCGCGCCGCACTACCCCATTGATGTGCAGGCGCTCGATACCGACTTCCTCCTCTGCTCGCCGTATAAGTTCTACGGGCCACACGCTGGACTCCTCTACGGAAAGCTGCCGCTCCTTGAGCGCTACGGCAGATATAAAGTGCGTCCCGCGCACGATCTCTGGGAGACGGGAACACCCGCCTTTGAGGCGATGGCAGGAGTGACGGCGGCGATCAACCATCTCGCCTGGATCGGGAGAGAGTTCGGCGACCCAGCAGAGCAGGCGCCACTCAGCGGACGTCGCGGGGAGATTCGCGCGGGCCTGAAGGCGATCACGCGCTACGAGACAGACCTGGTGCGACAACTGCTCGACGGACTTGAGCAGATTGGCGGCGTGCAGGTACGCGGCATCACGGATCGCTCGCGGCTTCAGGAGCGAACCTCCATCGTCTCCTTCACGATGGACTTCGCCTCGCCCGATCAGGCGGCGGAGCACCTTGCGGGCGATGGCATTCAGGTCTGGAGTGGCGACTTCTACGCGCCGAATGCCATTGACGCACTCGGGCTCACCGAGCAGGGTGGCGTGTTGCGCACTGGGCTCATGTCTTACAACACGACTGATGAGGTGAAGCGACTCCTCACCTCACTCACGCAGCTCGCCGCAAAAAAGCCAGCCGCCGCACGCGCGTAATCACCGTGCGCGCGCCGCTCATCGTGATCACCGTTGCAGATCACGATGCCGATCTTGATCCTGCTCGCGTGGCACTAGTGAACGCGCGATACGCCGATGGGATCCGCCGCGCCGGCGGGTTGCCGATCCTGATCTCCGCGAACGCAACCGCAGCACAACGTGCGACCGCCTTCGCCAACATGGAGGGGCTCCTCCTCTCTGGCGGAGCGGACGTACACCCAGATCGATACAACGAGGCGATTGATGGCGCCGTCGAAATGGATGTTGCGCGCGATGCGCTGGAGTGGGAGGCGATCGCCGCTGCGGACGCGCGCGCGCTTCCGATCTTCGGCATCTGTCGCGGGATGCAACTACTGAATGTGCATCGCGGCGGCAGTCTGCTGCAACATGTTGAAGGGCAGGTTGGCGCACCGTATCCCGCAACGCCAGCGCTGACGCACCCACTCAACGTGCAAGACGGGACGCGTCTCGCGCAGATCCTCGGTGATGTGCGCGCGCCACTCGCCGTCAACAGCTATCACCACCAGGCGGTGACGCCGGAGCGGTTGGCTCCCGGACTTCACGCCTCTGCGTTCGCCGAGTCGCCGCGTGGGATGTTGGTGGAAGGGCTGGAGGCGCCTGGTGAACGATTTGTTCTCGGCGTGCAGTGTCACCCCGAGCGGACGGAGAGCTCACCCGCCGATCTTGAGCGTGTCTGGGCCGCCTTCGTGCAGGCGGCCGCCCGCACGCCTGGTGCGGCAGGGGGCGGTGTGGCACAGTCTGGGACATGACCCAGACTCAGGGAGAAGACTTCACCAAGAGCGACCGCACCGCCAGGCTGCTGCGCACGCTTAAGTATGTTGAGGCGGTTGGCGAGGCTGGAATCCGGCCGAATGACCTCGCGAAGAAGCTTGGCGTCAGCCGACGCACCGCCTACCGCGACCTGAAGGCGCTCGAGCGCGAAGTCGATGTTCCGATCTGGAATGAACACGGACGCTGGGGTGTCTTGGAGAGCGGACTTCTCCCCGCCCTTCGATTCAGCCGAGATGAAGCGATCGCCATCGTGTTGGCGGCGCGCCTCCTCGCGAAGTTTGCAACTGGGTACGACCCAGAGCTTGGTGCTGCACTGATGAAGCTCGGCGGGATGCTGGACGAGCCACTTCGCTCTGCCGTTGAGCGCACGGTGTCACAGATCAGCCAGCTACGCGACCAGCCAGAGGCACAGACTAGGCTGCGCGTCCTCTCCAATGCCTGGGTGAACGGTCGCATTCTGGAGTTTGAATACGCGGCGGCCTGGAGCAGCCCAGGCACGACGCGAACCGCACGCGTACATCCGTACCTCATTGAGCCATCCGCCGCGACGCTCGCAACGTATCTGATTGGATTTGATGAGACTCGCAGCGCGATGCGCACCTTCCGCGTTGACCGCATCAAGGATCCACGCATGACGACCGCAACGTTTACTCGACCAGAAGATGTTGAACTGGAGCGCACACTCGCCGCCGCGTGGGACATCGTTGCGGATCAACCACTTGAGGAGATTGTGTTGCGCTTCACCCCAGAGGCCGCGCCACGCGCATCGGAGACGCGATGGCATCCGTCACAGGTCAGCGAACGTGAGGCGGATGGCTCCCTCCTCTGGCGCGCACGCGTCTCGGGCTTGCTTGAGATCCGCGCCTGGATCCTCAGTTGGGGCGATGGAGTGGAGGTGCTGAAGCCGCCAACACTTCGCGATGATGTTGCACGTATCCTCGCCACCGCAGCCGCGCGATACCGCAACGCATGAGCGTCGCCGGCAGCGGGGGGAACGGCGCCGGAAGTGAGGCGGCGCGCTTCAAGGCGGTCAACCTGATCAGTGACCCGATTCACGGCTACATCGAGCTGACCAAGCGCCTCACCGCAGATGGTGCGGCGGCGCTCGGCTACCTCGCGGAAGAGGCTGCCGAAGAAGATCTGCTCGACACGCCGTGGCTGCAACGTCTGCGCCGCATCAGTCAACTCCAGAGTGCACGCTGGGTCTTCCCGACTGCCGAGCACAGCCGCTTCTCCCACGGGCTCGGTGTGATGCATGAGGCGGGACTCTGGGCGCGACAGCTCTACGGCTCGCTCGCCGATCAGCTGCGCGCGAGCGGTGATGACATCCCGAGCGAGGGCCTTGTGGTGGAGACGATGCGCGTGGCGGGGCTCCTGCACGATGTTGGTCACGGACCCTTTGCGCACTTTTTTGATCACGAGGTGCTGGAGAAGTTCCCCGCCCCCGATGATTCGCGCCGTGCGCCGGGGAAGCGACTTGCGCACGAAGATCTCTCTGCGCTGATCATCGAGCACGAAGTTGGTGCGATCATCGGCAGGCTCCGTCGCGCGCCAGGCGAACACGCCGAGCGCGATCGCTTCAGCGACGGCGAGTCGATTGACCCAACCTGGGTGAGCTTCCTCATCTCCAAGCCGCCAATTGAAGACAACACGGTACCGCGATGGCTGCGCATCTTGCAGCCGCTCCTCTCGGGCGTCTTCACCGTTGACAACCTTGACTACGTCCGTCGTGACTCGTACATGACTGGCGTGCAGATTGGCGCTGTGGATGTGGAGCGGCTGCGGCGCTACAGCTTTATCGGCCCGCGCGGCCTCACCCTCTATGAACCTGCGGTTGGAGCGTTGGAGAGCTTCTTGAACGCGCGGCACTTCATGTATCAGCAGGTCTACCTGCACCGCACCGTGCGCGGCATTGACCTTGATATGAAGGAGGCGTTTGCCCCGGGAATCCGCGCCATCTTCGGCGATACGTCGCCTGCAGAAAATCTCGCGGCGTATCTTGAACTGGACGAGTACACGCTCCTCCACCAAGCGGCGCGCTGGGCGCGCGGCAGCGATCTCTCCGAAACGCCAACGCCGGGCGATGGCCGCGTCACCCCTGCGGTTGCGGATGCGTGGCGCGCGATCCTCTTCCGCAACCCGCGCTGGCAGTTGGAAGAAGAGCTACGCGCCGAGTTCGGTGACGAGGGGATCCCCGCCAACCTCCTCGAGAAGCTCGGCACAGCAATCCCGGGTGAGGTGGCGATTGACCTCGCCACCTGCGATCCGCGCCACGTGGAAGGCGACGCCGCAGATCGTCTCCTCGCTGTTGAGGGTCGCGAGGGACAAGCGGTGCGCCCGATCTCAGAACTCTTGACGAAGCTTCCGCTCTATAGCGTGATCGCGCGGCGCTATCATAGGCGATGATGAAAACACCAAGACTGACTCGGCGCTTGCTAACAACGCTCTTCGCAGCGCTGATTGGATTGATGTCCCTTGCCTCTCTCACCGCAATCGCATCTACCATTGGCGGCGCTAGGTCTA
>Ga0315906_10002081_pt1 | contig 28737 bp, 27 predicted proteins | sample LakEriMetagenome_4_FD_203526 | JGI IMG/M metagenome (GOLD analysis project Ga0315906, IMG submission 203526) | Freshwater fungal communities from buoy surface, Lake Erie, Ohio, United States - Buoy 2 MA122 | ecosystem: Environmental > Aquatic > Freshwater > Lake > Lake biofilm | place: USA...
GCCGCTTCAATCTCGGCCACGACGCTCTGCACTTTCTCTTCTTCGAGATCCGTCACAGCGACATGCGCGCCCTCGTCCGCGAACAGATGAGCCGTTGCGCGACCCATGCCGCTGGCAGCACCGGTGACCAGTGCGACCTTGCCGCGGATGCTGCGACTGAGCCGGGTGAGTCTGGCCACGGGTACCTCGCTTTTACGCTGTGTGATTGAGGCGAGCATAGCTTCTATACTCGCCGCCTCGCCAGCCCGGAAACCTCGAACAGTCCGCCATGGACACAAGCCAAGACAGATTTGCCCAGTGGGCACCGGCGCTCTTCGTACTGCTCTGGTCCACAGGCTTCGTGGGTGCCAAATTCGGTCTGCCTTTTGCGGAGCCTTTCACGTTCCTGCTCCTGCGTTACGGCGTGGTGACGGTGATTCTTGGCGCCATACTCCTGCTGTGGCGGCTGCCTTTGCCGCGCACCCCGGCGATGTGGGGCCATCTCGCCATCACGGGCCTGTTACTGCACGGCTTCTATGTCGGCGGTGTTTTCGTGGCCATCGCCCATGGGATGTCGTCAGGGATTGCTGCACTGGTGGTGGGGATCCAGCCCCTGCTGACTGCTGGCGTGGCGGGGCCCATGCTTGGCGAACGCGTGTCGCGACGGCAGATGGCAGGCCTGGTGCTCGGCTTTGCTGGCCTCGCACTCACCGTGAGCAAGACGTTCACCATGGGAGAACTGCCGGGAATCGGACTCCTGGCCTGCATTGTGGCGCTACTGGCGATTACCTTCGGCACGGTGTACCAGAAACGCCATGTGGTGGGAGTCGACCTTCGCGCAGGCGCTTTCGTACAGTTCCTGGCCACGGCACTCGTCTTTGCGCTGCTCGCACTCGCCTTTGACACCCGCGAGGTCGACTGGAATCCAAAATTCCTCTTCGCACTGGGCTGGCTGTGCCTGGCGCTGTCGCTGGGCGCAATAAGTCTCTTGTGGCGGCTGATCCAGAGGGGCGCTGCGGCCAAGGTGGCGAGCCTGTTCTACCTGGTGCCCCCGGTCACAGCGGTCGAAGGGTATCTCCTCTTCGGTGAATCACTCACCTGGCTACAGATGATTGGCATCGCCGTGACGGCGCTCGGCGTGGCGATTATCAACCGCGGTTGAGCCGAGCCGACGCGGCTTGTTTCAGGGCGACAATCGCTTATCCTCGAATTCCAAGATTGCAGGGGGAGGATTACGTGCACAAGAACACCCGCTACCTGGCCGCAGTGCTTGCGGTCATCGCGATTAATACTCATGCCGTGCCGGCAGCCGGCGAGAAGCCTGACGGCCAAGCGGTCTACCAGACCCATTGCGCCGGTTGTCATGAGAAGGGGGTCGCCCGGGCGCCGACGCCTGAAACCATGCGCAACATGACGCCGGACAGCGTGGTGCGCGCGCTTGAGACAGGGGTGATGCGGGTCGTCGGCACGTTCTCACTCAACGGCCCCGAGCGCGCGGCGGTGGCGGAATACGTGACTGGCAAATCTCTGTCTGCCGACTGGAGCGCGCAGGTGACCAACCAGTGCCCTGCATCCGACTGGCCAACGAGCGCGGAACCGTTTGCCAAGCCACACTGGAATGGGTGGGGGGTGAATGCGCGCAATACCCGTTTCCAGCCGGAGGCCATGTCCAGCTTGCCCAAGGCGAAGGTGAAGGATCTCGAGCTCCAATGGGCCTTTGCGTTCCCGGGTGAAACCCTGGCCGAGGCGCATGCCTCGGTCGTCGATGGTCGCCTCTTCGTGGGCAGTCGCAGTGGCCAGGTCTATGCACTGGATGCGCGAACGGGCTGTACTCACTGGGTGTTCCAGGCCAAGGCGGCGGTCAAGGGACCGGTGCTCATCGGTCAGGTGGCGGACGGACGATGGCTTGCGTTCCTGGGCGATGTGGGCGGACGTGCCTATGCGGTGGATGCGGCCACGGGCAAGGAAGTGTGGCAGCTCGTCACTGATGAACATCCTTCTGCAAGATTGACGGGCGGTTTCCAGTTGCATGAGGGCAAGCTCTACCTCCCCGTGTCGTCGCTGGAGGAGGGCCTGGCGGCGGATCCCGCCTATCAGTGCTGTACCTTCCGCGGCGCCGTGCTGCGGGTGGACGCCGCAACGGGCAAGGTCGACTGGAAGCAGTACACCGTGGCCGAGCCTCCGCACAAGGAAACGTCTTCGGTCACAGGCAAGACACATTACGGTCCGAACGGCGCTGCAATCTGGGCGGCGTTGACGCTGGATCCCGGGAAGAATCAACTCTATGCCTCGACCGGCGACAACTACACCCAACCTGCGACCGCGACCAGTGATGCAATCCTCGCGCTCAGCATGGACAAGGGTGAAGTGTTGTGGGCCTATCAGGGCTTGCCCGGGGATGCATGGAACGCCTCGTGCACGCTCGCGGACAAGGCCAATTGCCCCCATAACGATGGCCCGGACCACGACATGGGCTCCTCACCCATCCTGGTGGATCTCGCGGGTGGCAAGCGCCTGTTGCTGGGTGGCCAGAAGACCGGCGTGATGCACGCGATCGATCCGGACAACAAGGGCGCCGTGGTGTGGAAGACCCGCGTCGGCGAAGGCGGCATCATCGGTGGCATCGAGTGGGGTTCGGCTGCGGATGACAAGGCAGTCTATGTGGCCGTATCCGATGCCAAGTGGGAAGGCGGCCGCTTCTTCGGTGACAAGGTGACACTGGACGCCACCGCGGGCGGTGGTCTCTATGCACTCGACCTCGCGACCGGCAAGCCGCTGTGGAATGCACCGCCGGTTTCCTGCGTCGGACGCGAACGTTGCAGCCCCGCGCAATCGGCAGCCGTGACGGCTATCCCGGGGGTGGTGTTCTCGGGCGCCATGAGCGGCGTGATGCGTGCCTTCGATGCAGCCTCGGGCGAAGTGCTCTGGCAGTTCGACACCGTGCGCGAGTACGAGAGCGTCAATGGCGCGGCCGCGCGCGGCGGCGCCATCGATCAGGCCGGTGTGGTCGTCGCCGATGGCTGGGTTTACGTCAACTCCGGGTATGCCAATTGGGGCGGACTCCCGGGCAACGTACTCCTGGCATTCAAGCCGCGCGACTGAGCACCATTCAAGCACCCAGGCTCGACGTGGCTCTTCTTGAGCGGGGACACGTCGGGCATGGAAGACACGGCCCATGAGAAAATCCCGCGCTTCAGTCAGGGCACTGCTCGTCGTGCTTGCATTCCTGTGTGTGCTGCCTGGGGGTGGCGCAGAGGCCGCCAGATCGCGAGCGGGCTGGGTGAGTGGGCGCATCGTCGATGTGCACGATGGAGATACCGCGACACTCGTCACCCGGGATGGGCGGCGAATCAAGCTTCGCTTCTACGGCGTGGATTCACCCGAGCTCGCAACGCACCAATGGCCCGAACAGGCTAACGCGCGTGAAGCCATGACCTTCATGCGCAAACTCGTTCTCCAACGGGAGGTGAGTGTGCGCCTGACGGGCGAGAAGACTTATTCACGCCTGGTGGGGGAGCTCTTCGTCGATGGTCATTCCGCGTCGCGTGAACTGCTGCGCGAGGGGCTGGGGTGGTGGAATCAGCGCTACGCAGCGCGCGATTCCGATCTCGAGCGTTTGCAGGACGGCGCTCGTCAAGGCCGCAAGGGTTTGTGGCGGGCGGCCTCACCAGAGGCGCCGTGGGATTTCCGGGAGCGTCATCGCAAACCCTGAACCGGTGTCCATCGCCCGCGCGATGGGTCAGGGAACGACGCGGTCTATCCTGAGCTTGAGTGTGCCGGCTCCGCGCGGCTCGACCGGGCCGAGGCTGCCTTCCAGATCGCCGCTCTTGGCGACGGCATCACCGCTGCGTGAGATGCGCGCGGTCACCATCACTTCTTTGGCGCTGCTCAGCTTGAGCTGGGGCGCCATCGCCATGCTGTCATCCAGAGTCACGGTCTTCGGCAGTGCCGAAAGCGGGAAGCGCGTCACTGCCAGCGGCATCGGTGGGCCCGCAACGGCCTTGGCCAGTACAAAGACCGTGGTTTCCGGAGGCAGGTCGGCGACCAGTGCGGGATCCAGCGTCACTTCCAGCGTCAGGCTCGCGGGCGCCGGGACACCTTCCTGCAGGGCCGGCAACGCCTGCCCGGTGCGCGCTGCGAGTTCGCTCAACTGGGCTTCGATTTCGGCAACGGGAAGACCGGCCGCAAGACTCGCCTCGCGTGCACGCTGCAGGTACCCCAGCGCCGCATCGGGTTTGCCTGCCTGCTCAGCGGCAACTCCTGCCAGCCACAGGCCGGTGACGTTGTCCGGCTCCAGCGCCAGCGCCTGCTGGATCAGTGCCGTGGCTCGCTCGTCGATGTGGCCCTCGGCCTGCATGGAGAGTGCATCAGCCCACTGCAAAAGGATGGGCGCCTGCTCCGGCATGAGCCGATTGACTGCTTCGAAGGCCTGCACTGCCTTGGCATAGTCGCCAGTGGACATGTGCACACGGGCAAGCCAGAGCTGTGGCTCGGGATCATCGGGCGCGACTGCAATGCGTTTCTCGAGTTCGGCCACCATGTCAGCCGGGCTCATGTGATGCGCGGGCGCCTCGCCCGCGGCCGGCGGTGCGGGGCTGCCATAGCGCAGATACACCGGGATTGCGATCGCCGGCACGATGACCGCCACGAGCAAAGTGAGCGCAAGTCGTTCGATGCGTGAGACCGGTTTCACCTGCGCTGCTCCGCGGTCGGCATCATCCAGCGTGGCACGCGCCAATTCCTGCTCCAGTGCGGGTAGTTGTTCGGGCGCGACCTCGCCCGCGGCCCCAGCCCGAGCAAGGGCAGATCGCTGGGCCTCGTACACACGCTGCGCGGCCACAGGGTCGGTGGCGGGAGGGCGCCACGCGGCCCGGGCCAGACGCGCGACCACCAGCAGCAGCAAGAAGGCCGCCACAGACCAGAACACCAGTGAGGTCGGTTCAGTGCTGACGGGATTCATCCTGAGGCTCGAGTGTGAGGCTTGAGAGACGTGCCTGTTCTTCCTCGTTCAGGGGAACGGGCTGCGAGGAGGGGGCCCTACGTTGGGTGCGCCACCAGGCGATGCCAGTGCCCAGCAACAGTATCAGCGGTGCCAGCCACAGCACCCAGGTTGTCGATTTGACGGGAGGCCGGTACAGCACGAAATCCCCATAGCGCTCGACCATGAAGCCGAGAATCGCCTGCCTGTTCTCGCCGCCCACTACCATGCGATGGACTTCATTGCGCAAATCCTGCGCGAGGTCTGCGTGCGAGTCAGCCAGCGACTGGTTCTGGCACACCAGGCAGCGCAGCTCCTCCAGTAGGGATTCAAAGAGTGCCTGCTGCCCCGGATCCTCGAATCCCAGAGGCGTATCGGCCCCGAAAGCCGCACTGCCTGTGAGGCCGAGAACCACCATCAGGCAGAGGGCGCGCAACAACTCAACCACCGCTCACTCCCGCCGCTTCGGCCGGTCGCAGTTTCCTGAGCAGGGGCGCGAAATCCTCGACCCAGATGTCCTCGCTGAGCGGCCCGACGTGCTTGTGCCGGATGATGCCGTGACCGTCCAGCACGAAGGTTTCCGGCACGCCATACACGCCAAGGTCGAGACCGAGCTTGCCTTCAGGATCAAAGATGCTCTGGCGATACGGATCCCCATGTTCGGCCAACCAGCGCAGCGCGTCGGTGCGCGTATCCTTGTAGTTGAGCCCGATGATCTCCACCCCTTGTGATCGCGCCAGTGAAACCAGCAGCGGATGCTCGATCCGGCAGGCACTGCACCACGAGGCCCAGACATTGAGCACGATGGGACGTCCGAGCAGATCCGCCCGTGTCACCGCTTGTGGCTCCTCACCCAAGGTGGTGAGCGAGAATTCGGGTGCGGGCTTATCGATCAGCGGAGAGGGCACGTAGCGAGGGTCGAGCTTGAGTCCCACTCCCAGCACGACCACCAGCACCGCAAAGATTGCAATCGGAACGAGGAACCTCATGGCAGGGTGGAGACGAGCGCGGGCTGGGGCGCTTCGCGCCGTTTGCGCACGGCAAGCGCACTCATGGCGAGTAAGCCTCCGCAGGCCATCATCAACGCACCCAGCCACAACCAGCGCACGAAAGCCTTGATATGCAGGCGCACGCTCCAGGCGCCATCCTCGCCCAGCGGCTCACCGAGCGAGATGTAGAGATCACGCGTGAAGCCGGGCTCTATACCGGCCTCGGTCATGGCCATGTTACGAACCTGATAGAAACGCTTTTCAGGCGTGAGCGTGTGGCGTTCGCCGTTTGCGGTTGTAATGTGGAAAGTGCCGACAGTGGCCCGGTAATTGGGTCCCTGGTAATCACGCTGGCTTTCGAATTGCACTGTGTATTGGCCGAGCTCGACTGTATCGCCCGGCGCAAGTCGCGTGTGGAGATCTTCACTCTGGCTGCTGGTGAGTACCACCCCCGCCAGGGTCACGGCGAAACCGAGATGGGCCAGGCCTTGCCCGACAAAAGCACGCGGCAGGGTGAACAGAGCGCGCCAGCGGTGCCGGCGTTCGCGGATGCGGGCCCAAACGCCCGCCGTCGTGCCGGCGACGAGCCACAAGGAGAGAAGTACGCCGCCCAAGGTCGTGCCCCACTCATTGGGCGACAGGGCTGCAATGGCGAGACCACCGAGGAGGCCGGCTCCCAACGCAAACCTGTAGATCCCTTGCGCCAGTCGCCCGAGGCTGTCGTCTTTCCAGCGAGCAAACTGGCCAAGCCCCATCATCACTACCAAGGGAATCATGACCAGGCCGAAGGCGAGGTTGAAGTAGGGCGGGCCGACCGAAATCTTGCCAAGTGAGAGCGCGTCGAGAACCAGCGGATAGAGGGTGCCAATGAGCACCGTGAGCGTGGCGACCGTCAGCAGCAGGCTGTTCGCGAGCAGGAAACTCTCACGCGAGACCAGGCCATAGCTGCCACCCGCGAGCGCGGAGGGGCCGCGCCAGGCGTAGAGCAGCAACGCCCCGCCGACCAGGCCGCCAAGGATGGCCAGGATGAAAATGCCGCGCGCGGGGTCCGTGGCGAAAGCGTGCACGGAGGTGAGCACACCGGAACGCACCAGAAAGGTACCGAGCAGACTGAGCGCGAAGGTGCCGATGGCGAGCAGCACGGTCCAGTTCTTGAATGAACCTCGCTTCTCGCTCACCACCAGCGAGTGGATGAGCGCGGTACCGAGCAGCCAGGGCATGAAGGACGCATTCTCGACCGGGTCCCAGAACCACCAGCCGCCCCAGCCCAGTTCGTAGTAGGCCCAGAAGCTGCCGAGCGCGATGCCGAGCGTGAGGAATACCCAGGCGGCCAGCGTCCAGGGTCGCGCCCAACGCGCCCACGCCGGCGTCATCCGACCCCGGATCAGGGCGGCGATGGCAAAGGCGAAAGGTACCGAGAAACCCACATACCCCATGTACAACAGGGGCGGATGCACGATGAGCCCGACATCCTGCAACAGAGGGTTCAGATCAGCCCCGTCCTGGGCTGCTGGCCAGCGGCGCAGGAAGGGATTGGACGTGATGATGAGGAACAGCAGGAAGGCTGTGCTCACCAGCCCCATCACCCCCATTACGACTGCTGCGATGTCGCGAGGCAGGCTGCGACTGCGCAAGCTCACTGCCGCAGCCCATCCGGCCAGCACCAGCACCCACAGCAGGAGCGAACCTTCATGCGCACCCCAGACTGCAGACAGGCGGTAATACCAGGGCAGGGCGGAGTTCGAGTTCTGCGCCACGTAGACGAGCCCGTAATCATGCGCGAGGAAAGCCTGGGCAAGACCGAGGAAGGCGAAGCCGAGGAGGAAAAACTGCCAGCGCGCCGCGTGGTTCCCGAAGTCCATCCAGGAACCACGGGCGAGCGCAACACCGGTGAGCGGGACTATTGCTTGCAGGACGGCACAGGCGATCGCAAGTGCCAGGGCAAAATGGCCGTATTCGCTGATCACTGTCTGACCCCCGGTGGCGCTTTCTTCAGGCTGTCGGCAACTTCAGGAGGCATGTAGTTCTCGTCATGCTTGGCGAGCACTTCGCGCGCCTTGAAATGACCTGCGGCATCGAGGCGGCCGTGTGCCACGATGCCCTGACCTTCGCGGAACAAGTCAGGCAGGATGCCGGTGTACTGCACCGTGCTCTGGTGCTGGTAATCGGTGAGGACAAAAGTCACGGCCAGGCTCTCTGGATCACGCTGGACGCTGCCTTCCACCACCATGCCGCCAATGCGGAAATCACGATCCGGTGGCGCCTTGCCGGCAGCAATGTCGGCCGGGCTGTAGAAGTACATCAGGTTCTGCTCGAAAGCCTGCAGAATCAGCCCCGTGGCCAGCGCCATGCCTGCAACAAGCAAGCCGATGGTCAGCATGCGTCTTCTACGCGGAGTCATGCTCAACTCCGACTGGTAGGCGCCGTGAAAGTTCTTGCAGCACCCGGCGCTCACGCCGCAGCGCGAGCACCAGATTGCCGATCAGCAACAGCGCGGTGAGGCCGTAGGAAGACCAGACGAAGAGCCCATACCCCCCCATTGCGAAAAACTCCCGCAGTCCGCTGGTCATCGCGGGGACCCTTGACCCAGGAGCTCACGCACCCACAGCGAACGCTGCTCGAACTCCAGCAGTTCGCTGCGCGCGCGGATGAACAACAGGGCAAAGAAGAGCAGCTGGAATGCCAGGGCCATGAGCAGGAGCGGAATCAGCATTGAAGTTGCCATGGCCGGTGCACCCAAGCGTGTGATGGTGGCCGGCTGGTGCAGGGTGCTCCACCACTCGACGGAGTAATGAATGATGGGGATGTTGACCACGCCAACCACCGCGAGCACCGCACCGGCGCGCGCAGCGGCTCTTCGATCATCGATGGCAGACTGCAGCGCCATGTAGCCCAGATAAAGAAACAGCAGCAGCAGCTCGGAAGTCAGTCGCGCATCCCAGACCCACCAGGTGCCCCACATCGGCTTGCCCCAGAGGGAGCCTGTGGCAAGTGCCAGCGCGGTGAAGCTTGCGCCCAGCGGCGCCGCAGCCCGGGCGATGGCATCCATCAGTTTCACGCGCCAGATGAGGCTCACAGCTCCCGCTCCCGCCATCACCATGTAGGCGAACATGGATAACCAGGCACTTGGTACATGAACGTAGATGATGCGGAAGCTCTCACCTTGCTGGTAATCCGCAGGAGCCAGCACAAGCCCACCAACCAGACCTGCGGCGAAGAGCAGGGCGGACAGCCACAACAGAGGTGTGGACCAAAGGCGCGCCAAGGCGTGGAAATGCATTGGCGAAGCGTACTTGTGAAGGGTCTTGAACATCAGCTCAGTCTTGCGCGCAGGCCGGCCGCGGTGGCGAAAGGGGCCAAGGTCGCTGCCAGAACCGACAGCCCGGCGAGGAAGAAATATTCGCTGCCGGAAGCCATGGAGAGGGTGGCGTTGCGCACGGCGCCAGCACCGAAAATCAGCACCGGAATATACAGGGGCAGGATCAGCAAGGCCAGCAGCAGGGCTCCGCCACGCACGCCCACGGTCAACGCACTGCCGATGGTCCCGACGAGGCTGAACACAGGTGTGCCGAGCAGCAGTGAAGCGAGCAGCGCAGTGCGCGTTTCGCTCGCCAGTCCATGCACGGCGCTCATGAGGGCCGCCATGGCGATCAGGGGAACCGGCGTTGACAGCCAGTGGGCCAGGGCCTTGAGGGCACAGGCACCGGGCAGGGAGCCCGCCAGCAACACCAGTTGTTCCAGGCTGCCGTCCTCGTGGTCACCCCGGAAGATGTCTTCGAGGCTCAGGGTGGTCGCGAGCAGCACCGCAACCCAGACCACCGCAGGGGCAAGCGCGCGCAGCTGGTTTTCATCGCCACCGACCGCAAACGGAAACATCACCGCCACCAGGATGAAGAACAGGGGCGGCTGTATGAGCTGCCCACGACGACGATAGAGACGCAGTATTTCCCGACGCAGGATGGCGAGGCTCGCAGGAGGCGTGCTCAACATACGGTTCGAGTGTCCAGATCCAGTGTCTGCAGGCAACCGGCCGGGACCTCCAGCCCCTGATGAGTGGCCACCAGTGCGATACCGCCGCTCTCCGCATGCGCCCGGAGCATGTCCTCCAAGAGCTTCTTGCCGTCCCGGTCGAGGGCGGTGAGCGGTTCGTCGAGCAGCCACGCCCTTGCCGGAATCAGCAGCAGGCGCGCGAGTGCGGAGCGCTGGCGCTGCCCCGAGGAGAGGCGTCCCATGAGGGTGCCGCCATGTCGGCTCAGTCCAACCTTGGCCAGCGCTTCGGCCAGGGGGACCAGCGCTCCGCGTCCTGCCAGGGCCAGTGCGTATTCCAGGTTTTCCGTGACAGTCAGATTGGCACTGAACCCGCCGGCGATGCCCTGGTAGAGCAGATCTTCCGCCCAGCGAGAGGAGGTTGCGGCCGGCTCACCCTGCCAGCGGATCTCGCCGGCGTGGGGTATGGCGAGGCCACTCAGGATGCGCAGCAGGGAAGTCTTGCCACTGCCATTGGCGCCCAAGATCTGTAACACATGGCCGGCAGGTACACCGAACGAGAGGTGTTCGAAAATCAGGGCGTCACCGCGCAGGCATTCGACGTCCACGACTTCCAGGGCAGTCGCATCAACCGGGCGCGCCATCGGAACCGGAGACAGTGGGGGCCGGGCGTGCGTGAAGGGGCGGTTGGGCTCAGCGCGTGCCCGGAATGCCGGCCAGTCCGCCGCCGGGGAGGCCTCCGCCACCCGGCATCTTGGACGGCACCACAATCCGCGACGCTTCTTCGCGGGCCATTTCCTTGGCGCGCTCGTTGAGGCGCTCGATGGCACCCCGCACGCCCTCGGGGAACTTGGAGAAAGCCTCGCCGATGGTTTCGGCCTCGAGTTCGAACTGCACGGGAATCGGGCCCATCTGGGTCATCAACTGGGTGTCGCCAATAAAAAGCCGCGGCCGGCTGTCATCAGGGGAGCCATCAGCCTTCACCGGTGTGAGCACGCGCACGGAGGCGGATCGCATGTCCGAGAACACTTCCTCCCGATAGAGGTTGTCGACATCCACCGTCATGCTGTCCGCGGTCTGTCCGGGGCGACTGGCCATCGTCTGAATCTCCTGCCGTTGAAGTGCTGGGGACCGAGTCTAGCAAATCGGGCTGGATTCTTGGCCGTTCGGGCCGCTATGCCCCACGGGAGGCCCGAATTCGCTCGGGTCACAGACCCGCTCGCGGGTTAGAATGAACGGGCTTTGGGGCAAGAAGGGGCGACATGAAAATTCTGGTGACAGGGGCCGCGGGTTTCATCGGCTCCAGGCTCTGCGAACGACTTCTCGACCGGGGCGACGAGGTCACGGGCCTCGACAATCTCAACGATTACTACGACGTCGCCCTCAAGACTGCCAGGCTGCAGCGCCTGCAATCCCGCCCGGGTTTCGCCTTCCACAAGATTGATATCGTTGACCGGGCAGCTGTCGACACCTTGTTCGAGAATGTCCGGCCGGCGCGCGTCATGCACCTCGCAGCCCAGGCGGGTGTGCGCTACTCGCTGACCCATCCGCATGCCTATATCGATTCCAACGTCACCGGTTTTCTCAACATCATAGAGGCCTGCCGGCGCCTGCCGGTCGAGCATCTGGTCTACGCCTCGACCAGCTCCGTCTACGGTGCCAACACCCGCATGCCGTTTTCAGTGCACGACAACGTGGACCATCCCGTTTCGCTGTACGCGGCCACCAAGAAGGCCAACGAGCTGATGGCACACACCTACAGTCACCTCTATGGCTTGCCTACGACGGGCTTGCGCTTTTTCACGGTGTACGGGCCCTGGGGCAGGCCGGACATGTCCCTGTTCCTGTTCACCCGAAATATTCTTGAAGGCAAGCCTATCGATGTCTTCAACTACGGCAACCATCGCCGTGACTTCACGTATGTCGACGACATTGTCGAAGGCGTGATCCGCTGCCTCGATCAGGCGGCCACGCCTTCCCCGAGCTGGAATGGGGACGCACCCGACCCCGGCACCAGTGCTGCGCCTTACCGGCTTTACAATATTGGCAACAACGCACCGGTGCCCCTCATGGACTTCATCTCCACCCTGGAGCGGTGCCTGGGACGCGAGGCGCAGAAGAATTTCCTGCCGCTTCAGCCGGGTGATGTCCCGGATACCTACGCCGATGTCTCGGCCCTGGTGGAGGACGTCGGCTACAAGCCGGGCACGCCGCTCGAGGTCGGAATCGGCAATTTCGTCAACTGGTACAGGGAGTATTACGGGGTCTCATGACTACGCACGACAGACGCATTGCAGTGGTTGGCCTCGGCTATGTGGGATTGCCGGTGGCTGTGGCCTTCGGGCAACACCGGAGAACCACGGGTTTCGATATCAACGCCCGCCGCGTGGCCGAGCTGCAAGCAGGACACGATGCGACGCTTGAGGTCGAGCCTGAGGTGCTGGCTTCGGCCGATATCGAGTTCACGGCAGATCCGGCAGCGCTGCGGGAGGCCGATTTCCTGATCGTCGCCGTGCCCACACCCATCGACGAGGCCAAGCGACCGGACATGACGCCGGTCATCAAGGCCTCGGAAACCGTGGGTGCAAACCTCCGCAAGGGCGCCATCGTGGTTTATGAATCCACGGTCTACCCGGGTGCTACGGAAGAAGACTGCGTGCCTGTGCTGGAGCGGATGTCGGGCCTGAAGTGCGGCGTGGATTTCTTCGTCGGCTACTCGCCGGAGCGCATCAATCCGGGCGACAAGGAACACACGTTCACCCGCATCACCAAGGTCGTTTCCGGGCAGACGCCGGAGGTGCTCGAGATTGTTGCCCGTGTCTATGAGAGCGTCGTGACGGCAGGTGTGCATCGCGCCGCCAGCATTCGAGTGGCGGAGGCTGCCAAGGTCATCGAGAACACCCAGCGTGATCTCAACATCGCCCTCATGAACGAGCTTGCGCTCATTTTCCAGCGCATGGATATCGATACGCGCGACGTGTTGGCCGCCGCCGGCACCAAATGGAATTTCCTCAAGTTCGACCCGGGCCTGGTGGGTGGGCACTGCATAGGTGTCGACCCTTATTACCTGACCCACAAGGCCCAGATCGTCGGCTACATCCCGGAGGTCATCCTCGCGGGGCGCAGCATCAATGACAACATGGGCCGCTATGTGGCACAGCAGACGGTCAAGCGCATGATTCAATCGGGATTGCCCGTGAATGGTGGCGTGGTCACCGTGCTGGGCTTGACCTTCAAGGAGGATGTGCCTGACCTGCGCAACACGCGGGTGGTCGACATCATCGCCGAACTGCAGGACTACGGGGTGACGGTGCAGGTCTGCGATCCCTGCGCCCACCCGGCAGAGGCCGAGGAGGAATACGGGATTCACCTCCTGTCGCCGGGGGCAGTGAAGCCTGCCCAGGCCGTGATTCTTGCCGTGCCTCACCGCCAATATCTTGAGGCAGGGTGGGGCGGTGTGACCGCTCATCTCGCTGATGGACGCGGTGTGGTGGTGGATGTGAAAGCTCGTCTCGAACGCACCGCGCGACCCGACGGCATCGTGCTCTGGAGGCTGTGAAGCCATGCGTGTAGTCATGATCGGTACGGGTTATGTGGGGTTGGTCTCGGGCGCCTGCTTCGCGGAGTTCGGTGCAGACGTCACCTGTGTGGACGTGGATGCCGCCAAGGTTGCGCGCTTGCAGGCCAGCGAGATCCCGATCTACGAACCCGGCCTCGAGAGTCTGGTGGCCAAGAACGTGCGGGACGGTCGCCTGCACTTCACGACAGACGCAGCCATGGTGGTGGGCGAAGCGGATCTCGTATTCATCGCGGTAGGCACACCCAGCCGTCGCGGCGATGGTTTCGCGGATCTGAGCTATGTCTACGATGCCGCGCGCCAGATTGCCCAATCCTTGCGTGGCTACACCGTGATCGTGGACAAATCCACGGTGCCGGTGGGCACCGCACGCAACGTGGCACGGCTCATTCGCGAAACGAATCCCGCGGCCGAATTCGATGTGGCGTCCAACCCGGAATTCCTGCGGGAGGGAGCGGCCATCGCGGATTTCATGCGACCCGATCGCGTGGTGCTGGGTGTTGAAAGCCCGCGCGCAGAACAGCTCCTGCGCGAGCTCTACGGGCCGCTGAATCTCATCGAGACGCCGATCATCGTCACCGGCCTTGAAAGCGCGGAGCTCATCAAATACTCCGCCAACGCCTTTCTCGCCACCAAGATAAGTTTCATCAACGAGATCTCGACCTTGTGCGAAGCCGTGGGCGCAGACGTTCATGCAGTAGCCAAGGGCATGGGGATGGACAAGCGCATCGGCTCCAAATTCCTGCACGCAGGTCCGGGCTACGGTGGGTCGTGCTTCCCCAAGGATACCCAGGCATTGGTGCGGATCGCGCAGGAGCACGGTGTCTCGAGCCGCATCGTGGAGGCGGTGATTGAAGTCAATGCCGCGCAGAAGGCGCGCATGATCAAGAAGATTCGCGAGGCGCTCGGTGGCTCCGAAACCGGTCGCACGATTGGCGTGCTGGGTCTCACCTTCAAACCTGAGACGGATGACATGCGCGACGCACCGGCGCTTTCCATCCTGCCGCCACTGCTGGAAAAGGGCGCGGTGATACGGGCGCACGATCCGCAGGGTGTGGCGGAGGCGAGACATCTACTGCCGGCGGATACCGAATACGCGCAGGACCCCTACGAGGTGTTTCGGGATGCGGACGCGGTGGTGCTACTTACCGAATGGAACCTCTACCGTGGCATGGATCTCGTGAGGGCCGGGGCGCTCATGCGCAAGCGGGTGATGGTGGATCTGCGCAACGTCTACGAACGAGAACTGGTGGAGCGCGCCGGGTTCCGGTATGTCTGCGTAGGACGCTGAGCGGATGCCGGACTCCCGTTCGTCCCCGCGCCCCGGGTACGGCGCGCGACCGGTCATCCTCTTTGTCATCACGGAGGATTGGTATTTTTGGTCCCACCGCAGCGATCTTGCCACGGCGGCGATGGAGGCTGGCTTTGATGTGGCATTGGCAGCACGCTTCACCCATCATCGCGAACGCATCGAGGCGCTTGGTGTAAGGTGCTACCCGCTCCCTTTCCAGCGAGCGGGGAAAAATCCGACGGCTGATCTCGCGATGCTTTCAGCCCTCTCTCGAGTCATCAAGTCTGCGCAAGCAAGTCTCGTCCATGCTGTCGCCTTCAAGCCGATCCTGTTGTGCTTCTGGGCCCTGATCCGTTTTCCTGACGTGCGTTTCTGCCTGGCCGTCACGGGACTTGGCCATCTGTTCATCGCAGACGATGCCTTGGTGCGCGTGCTGCGCTTTTGCCTGCGCCCGTTTCTGCGTTTCCTGATGACCCACCCAAGGAGCACGGTCATCCTTCAGAACGAGGATGATCTCGCCGTGCTCGCTGGCGAGCACCTTGTCACCCCAGGGGAGCCCCGGCTGATCAGGGGCGCCGGGGTGGATACGGTCAAGTTTCGCGTTTCTCCCATGCCGCAGTCCGAGGTCCCGACGGTCGTTCTGCCAGCGCGAATGCTCAGGGACAAGGGCGTGGTTGAATTCATCGAGGCAGTTGGTCTGCTTCATCTGCGCGGTGTTGCCGTGCGCGGCGTATTGGTCGGCGCGCTTGATGAGGGGAATCCCACGGCGCTGACCAGACCGCACTTGGAGGAGTTGTGCCGCACCCACGGTTGTGAATGGTGGCAGCACAGGGAAGACATGCCCGCCGTCTATGCCGAGGCTGACATCGTATGCCTGCCCTCCTATCGGGAAGGCCTGCCCAAGGCGCTGCTGGAAGGGGCGAGCAGCGCGCGCCCCCTCGTCGCCACCGATGTTCCCGGCTGTCGCGAAATCTGTCGCCAAGGTGAGAGCGGACTGTTGGTGGCGCCGCGCGATGTGGAAGCCCTTGCTGCCGCCCTCGGGCAATTGCTTGCAGACCCCGACTCGCGAGCAAGAATGGGGCAAAGGGCGCGCGAAATCGTTGAGCGAGAGTTCAGCGCGGAAATCGTCAGCCGACAGACCGTGGCAATTTACCGGGAGCTCTGTCTGACATGAGTGAGCTGAAAAGCAGTCGGGCAAGCGAATGCGCATAGCAGTCACCGGTGCGACCGGCTTTGTAGGCCGTGCGTTGATCGCCAGACTTTCTGCGGAGGGTCTGCCGTGCACGGTCCTTGCCCGCCAAGGTTCGCAGCACCATGGCAACGCAGGCAGTCCTGTGCGGGTGCTCCCTGCATTGAACGAGGCAGACGAGCGCTGGGCGGAGGTGCTGAAGGACGCCGATGTTCTGGTCCATCTCGCCGCCAGCACCCACCAGGGAGAGCGTTCTGACCCGGCCTCCGAGGCGGCCTTCGAGGCGGTCAATGTCGGGCTGACGAAAAGGCTGGCAGAGGGCGCAGTGGTGGCGGGTATACGCCATATCGTCTTCATGAGTTCCATCAAGGTTTGTGGTGAACGCTCTCAGGTGGACAGCGAAGGGCAAATACTGGCGCTCTCGCCGGAATCACAAGTCGCGCCTGAAGGTCCGTATGGTGCTTCGAAGTGGCGGGCTGAGCAGGCGTTGCAGGAGCGCTGTAGTGCGGCAGGCATCGCGCTCAGCGTGTTCCGTCCCCCTCTGGTCTATGGCGTCGGGATGCGCGGCAATCTCTGGTCCCTGCTGAGAATCCTGGACCGCGGTGTGCCACTGCCGCTCGCGAGCGTGCGTAACCGGCGCAGCCTGGTGCATAGGGATTCACTCGTGGACGCCGTGGTGCGCGCAATCCACAAGCGAAGAGCAGGCAGCGCTCTTTACACGCTCGCTGATCTGGACCTCTCCACACCAGAATTGATCCGCAGCATGGCTCGAGGCCTGGGAAAACCGGCCAGGCTCTTTCCGTTCCCGCCGCGTCTTCTGCATCGTCTCGGGGCGCTTGTGGGGCGGGCCTCGCTGATGGACCGGCTCACGGAATCGCTGCGGGTGGACAGCACGCACGTCACACGTGATCTCGATTGGCGACCGAACCTCGATGCGACCCAAGCTTGGGCCGAAATCGGCAGAAGCTTCAGGCAGGGCGGTGCCGCATGGCAATGACAACGGGCTGGATGCTGGGGCTTTGTGCGCTGGCTGCGAGTCTTGCGTGGATGACGACGGCGCTGGTGCGCCGCTGGGCGATGCGCGCGGTGCTTGATGTTCCCAATGAGCGCAGCCTGCACGTGATCCCGACGCCGCGTGGAGGGGGGCTCGCCATCGCAATTGTCGTGCTGGGTTTCGAAGCCTGGTTGTTGCTGACAGGTCGGATACAGGTGCCCTGGGGTTGGGCGGCCTGGTGCGCCTGCGCGCTCTTGGCCTGTCTCGGCCTGCGGGATGATCTTCGCCCGATGTCAGCACCGCTTCGCTTCGTGGCTCAGCTGGTCATCTGCGGAGGATGGCTTTGGATCTTGCTGGAGCCGGCGAGCCTTCTCGCGTGGGGAGGCTGGGTGCTGCAGTGGCTGGTGATGGTCTGGCTCATCAATCTCTACAACTTCATGGACGGTAGTGATGGCCTGGCAGGTACTCAGGCACTGCTGACAGGCTTGGGGGGTGGGCTGCTTGCCCTGTTTGTCGGCGAGACCGATATCGCCGTCATGGCCTTGCTGACAGCGTGTGCAAGCCTCGGTTTCCTGTTCTGGAACTGGCAGCCTGCGCGCATCTTTCTCGGTGATGTCGGCAGTTACTTTCTTGGCGGGCAGTTCGGCGTTCTCCTGACAGCGACGCGGGCAGAGGGACACGACGCTTTCTTTTGGCTAATCCTGCTCGGGCCTTTCATCGTCGATGCCACGCTGACCTTGCTGCGCAGGATGCTCCGGGGTGAGCGCTGGTACGGCGCCCATCGCACGCACGCCTATCAACGGTTGGTACAGGCCGGGTATGGTCATGCGCACGTTGCACTGTGTTTCGCCTTGCTGGGGCTGTGTTGCAGCCTTCCCCTGGCCGTCGCGGCAACGCGTTGGCCGTCCCTCGCCTTGCCCTGCCTGCTGCTCGCGTGGAGCCTGCCGGCTGGGTTATGGTGGCGAGTCATTCGTGGCAAGGAGCCTCTTTCCGGGTGAAAGCATCCCGCAGCATCGTCATAGCCCATGATCTCACGATGGTGATCCTCGCCTGGGGGCTCGCTTTTTTCGCGCGCTTCAATTTCGCGCCACCGCCCGACTACGCCCTGCACAGCGCGTTGCGCGCGCTCCCTGCGGTCGTGCTGATGCAGGGGTTGCTACTGTGGCGAATCGGCCTTTATCGGGGCCTGTGGCGCTTCGCCAGTCTGCGCGATCTGTGGAACATCGTGCGCAGTGCCAGCATGGGGGCACTGCTCATCACCGTGGTGCTGTTCATCGCCAGCCGCCTCGAGGGCGTGCCGCGTGCAGTACTCATTCTCTACCCCATATTCCTGATTCTTCTGCTCGGTGCTCCGCGTCTCTTCTATCGTGTGATGAAAGACAGGGCACTCAGCCTGCGGCACATCACCGATGGTACCCGTGTGCTCATCGTGGGTGCGGGTACCAGTGGTGAAACCCTTCTGCGCGACATGCTGCGTGATGCACAGTACTTGCCGGTCGGCTTTGTCGATGACCGCGCGGATCTGTTGCGCCGACGTATTCACAGCGTCCCCGTGCTCGGCAACATGGATGACCTGCCGGAGCTGGTTGCCCGCTATCGGGTGGACCTGGTGGTCATCGCCATTCCCTCGGCGAGCAATGCCCAAATGCAGCGGATCGTTGATATCTGCGGGCGCGCAGCGTGCCCTTTCCGCACGCTCCCGAGGTTGCAGGACATCGTGTCCGGCAGGCTCGGTTTGCAGGAAATTCGCCAGGTCAGCATCGATGATCTGCTCGGGCGCTCCGCCACTCAACTCGACTGGGCTGGCATGCAGGATCGCCTCACCGGCAAAACGGTGCTCTTGACGGGTGGCGCAGGTTCCATCGGTTCAGAACTCTGCCGCCAGGTGGCGCGCCTCGGTGCCGGGCGTCTGGTTGTGCTGGAGCAGAACGAACATGGTCTCTACCAGCTGGAGCGTGAGCTGCGGGTGGCGCACCCCCATCTGCCATGTGATTTTCTGCTGGGCGATGTGTGTGACGAGGCCGCCGTGGAGGCCGTGTTCTCGCGGTGCCGGCCCGAAGTGATCTTTCATGCGGCGGCTTACAAACATGTCCCTATCGTGGAGCAGCAGGTCAGGGAAGGCGTGCGCAACAACGTGTTGGGCACGCGAACCGTCGCGCTCGCCGCAGTCCGTCACAACGCGGGCATCATGGTGCTGATTTCGACTGACAAGGCGGTGAGACCCAGCAGCGCCATGGGGGCCACCAAGCGCATGGCCGAACTGGTGTGCGAGCTTGCCAATCTCTCCGCCGAAACCCGTTTCATCACCGTGCGTTTCGGCAACGTTCTGGGCTCCGCGGGTAGCGTTGTCCCATTGTTTCGAGAGCAGATTCGCAGCGGCGGACCGGTCACTGTCACGCATCCGGAAGCGACCCGCTACTTCATGACGATTCCGGAGGCGGCGCAGCTCATCCTGCAGGCGGCCGCACTCGGTCGTGGTGGTGAGATTTTCGTGCTGGAGATGGGGCAGCCAGTGAACATTGCCTATCTGGCGGAACAGATGATCCGTCTCTCGGGTCACCTGCCCAACGAGGACATCCGCATCGTGTTCACGGGGCTGAGACCGGGCGAGAAGCTGCATGAGGAGCTCTTCAATGCGGAGGAACGTCTTGCGCCGACCGCGCACGGCAAGGTGATGCAGGCGGTCCAGGCGGCCGTTGACGTCGCAACGGTCCAAACTGCGCTGCGCGACCTCGAAGCGGCCTGTGCGCGCGGTGCCCCGAATGATGAACTGCTGGTGATTCTGCGTCGGGCCGTGCCGGATTTTCACACGCCGGAACCCGGCGTGCTTGCAGTACCCGGCAAGGTAATGCCGTTCAAGAGAGGCTCTTCATGAAGAAAAAATTGCGCAAGGCGGTGTTTCCCGTGGCGGGTCTGGGCACCCGCTTTCTTCCCGCCACCAAGGCCAATCCCAAGGAAATGCTGCCCGTGGTGGACAAGCCCTTGATCCAGTACGCCGCAGAGGAAGCGGTGGAAGCGGGTATCGAGGAGCTCATTTTTGTCACCGGGCGCAACAAGCGGTCCATAGAAGACCATTTCGACAAGGCCTACGAACTCGAGGCGGAGCTTGAGAAGCATGGCAAGGCCATGTTGCTGGAACTGGTCCGCACGATCCTGCCGCCATCCGTCTCTTGCACCTATATCCGCCAATCCGAACCGTTGGGGCTGGGGCACGCAGTACTGTGCGCGCGGCCCGCGGTCAACAACGAGCCATTTGCAGTGATCCTGGCGGACGATCTCATCGATGGAGGGGAGCGTGGCTGCCTGAAGCAGATGGTCGAGATGTTTGATCAACACCAGACTGGTGTAATCGCCGTCCAGCCCGTCCCTGCACAGGACACGGACAAGTACGGGATAGTGGAGGTGGACGCGGGGCTGGCCGGCCTTTCAGCCATCCGCACCATCGTGGAAAAACCGAAACCGGCCGAGGCACCCTCGAATCTGGCCGTTGTCGGGCGTTACATTCTCCCGGGTGCGATCATGCCGATTCTGGCGCAGACCCGCAGCGGCGCTGGCGGGGAAATCCAGTTGACTGACGGGATTGCCCGCCTGCTGGGCTCAGAACAGGTACTGGCTTATCAGTTCGAGGGCCGCCGGTATGACTGCGGGTCCAAACTGGGGTATCTCGAGGCGACCGTTGATTTCGCCCTCAAGCACCCGGAGCTGGCGCCGGGTTTCCGTGAAGTGCTCAGGGCAACGGTCGCCAGGCTTGGAGCCGGCGGCTGACACTCTCCCGGGCAGGACAGGGCTCGGCACCGGGAGCCACGCTTGGCGTGGCCACCGGCCTCAGCCGGTCAGAGCAATTTGCCCAGAAACTCCCGTTTGCGAGCTAGCTCTGCCCGCAGGAAGTTCAGCGCCCTTTGGGAATGCTCGTCCTCCGGGATCCCGGCGGCCAAGATCAGTGACTCGAGTTCGCTGACCTCCTCCTCCAGTTCGTCTCGTTCAGCAGAGATGCCGAGCATTGGAAAAAAACCTTCCAACTGCTTGAGTTCATCCACTAAATCCATCCAGCCTTGAGAAGCGGTATGAGCGGTCATGCCTAAACACCCTCCGAGTGGCCAAAAACTTCAAGTTAGGAGATCGATCTGAATCTTTTTGTGATTATGATCGCCTACTACCATGATCCTTATGATCATTATTATAAGAACTTCAGATCCAACTTCAACCATGAAATCCGGGAATCCAGGACCCGGATCGGAGTAGCAGCACCATGAGCCAGACCGTTCCCCACGCAGTGGTCAGCCCGGATGGTGCGCTGGCGGTGCTGTCCCAGGCTGAGGCCAATGAGCTGTGTGCGCTCAGGGAGGGGGAGCTCTATCCGCTCTTCAGGCGGTGCGCCCTCGCGGTGATGACCAGTGGCGCGGAAAGTGATGACCCCCGCGCGCTGCTGGAGACCTATTCAGACTTCGACCTCGACCTGCAGCAGGTGGATCGGGGGCTCCGGCTGCATCTCAGGAACGCACCGGCCCGCGCCTTTGTGGACGGGGTGATGATCAGGGGTATCCAGCAGCACCTTTTTGCCGTGCTGCGGGATATCGCTTACCTGCGGGGCAGTGGAGGAATGCGACCCTGTTTCGATCCGGGCGAGCCCGCCGATATCACCGATGGCGTCTTCCATCACCTCCGCCAGGCCGGACTTTTTCGCCCCGAGATCACGCGGCCTCTGGTGGTGTGCTGGGGCGGACACTCCATCAACCGCACGGAATACGACTACTGCAAGGATGTGGGGTATCGATTGGGCTTGCGGGGGATGGATATCTGCACGGGCTGCGGGCCCGGAGCCATGAAAGGCCCCATGAAAGGGGCCGCAATCGCGCACGCAAAGCAACGGGTGGCCGACGGACGCTACATCGGCGTGACGGAGCCGAGCATCATCGCGGCCGAAGCGCCCAATCCCATCGTGAATGACCTGGTAATCATGCCGGACATCGAGAAGCGCCTGGAGGCGTTCGTGCGGCTGGGGCATGGCATCCTGCTGTTCCCCGGTGGTGTGGGCACTGCGGAGGAGCTCTTCTATCTACTCGGCGTGCTCGCGCATCCCGACAATGCCGATATCCCCGTGCCGGTGATCCTGACCGGCCCCGCGTGCAGCGCAGAATATTTCGCCTTGCTGGAGCGTTTCATCAGCCGCGTGTTCGGGGATTCGCTCACTGGCCGTTACGAACTCATGATCGACCAGCCGGAGGAAGTGGCAACCCGCATGAAACGCGCGAGCGAGGGCGTCCTCGCGCATCGGGATAGAAGTGACGATGCCGCCTACTTCAACTGGCTGCTCAGGGTGGCGCCCGAGCTGCAGTCGCCTTTCCGCGCCACCCACGACGAGATGGCTTCGCTGGTCCTGAGTCGCGACCTGCCGCGACACGAACTGGCCGCAAACCTGCGGCGGGCTTTCTCGGGTCTGGTGGCGGGAAATGTGAAGGAGGAGGGGATCAGGGCGGTGGAGACGCAGGGGCCTTATCGGCTCTCCTGCGCAGACCGTGTGCTCATGCAGGAGCTCGATGCGCTGTTGCGTGCCTTTGTGGCCCAAGGTCGCATGAGGCTCCCGGGCTTTGAGTACACGCCCTGCTATACGTTGGACTGAGCACGATGAACGGCCCTCTCAGTATCCCGTCAGCTCGGCATAGCCAAGGCCTGCCACTTCCCTGCCGGCCCGCTTTCCCTCGACGGTGACACATCCTTCCCAGTAGCGGACCAGACCCTGCCACTCCTGGTCTGCAACCCGGGGCTGGATTTCCACATCGAGTGCCAGACTCTCGATATGCAGTCGCCAACGCGCGGGATATCGCCGTCCGCTGTGGGGGCTGGTCCAGGTCTCCAGGACGTCGATGGCGAGCTCGTGCGCGGCAAGGCGCGAGACAGCCCCAGCGCTCGAAACAAGGGAGCCGGCGCTGAACCTCGAAGGGCTACCGTCTTCCTGGCGCAGCAGATACAGCATCAGGTCGCTGCCATCATCGAGCTGCAATCCGAACCAGTCCCAGCCGCGGGTGCCCGGGGCCAGCGCACTGGTGCCCCACTCCCGGTCCAGCCAGGCCAGGCCTGTCACTTCCGTTGGGGTGCCCGCCAGCGTCACTTTTCCCTTGGCGGCGAGACGCGTTCCTGAATAGTAGCGGGAGGCATTGCCCTCCCCGGGACCCTTGCGCGAATAGCCCTGCTCGCCTTGGGCCACCCACGCCTTCGCAGGCGTGAGCACGAGGCTCAAGCCATGTGTTGCCGCTGTCGCCTCCAGTTCCCAGGCCTCGCGGGTCTGTGCGACATGACGTGCCCGCCAGTCTCGAATCCAGATATCGGCAGGGAGGGTGTCCATGCCGGCGAGTCTCAGTACCGGTCGTTCCATGCGCTGTGCGGCATGGAATCGCCGTGCGCGGACATCGGTCAGAGCGAATTGGCCGAGCATCGCCTGTCGGGTATTCCAACGTGAATTTGAAAGACGTGACTCGGCCGTGATCGCGAAACGGAAAAAGGTCAGCTGGAATCCGAAGCGCTCATCTCCGGGGCCGGAAAGATTGCCGGTGAAATACCACCATTCGTGGCGGTAGTCAGGATGCGGCCCGTGATCTCGTGGAAAGTGGAATGGCTCGGCCCCGGTAACCCTGCTGAAACCGGGTCCTGTTTCGCCCGCGAGCAGCCCCTGCAAGGGATTCGATGACTCCTTGGGTGAACCCGCAAGCCGCTGGATTGCCCACAGTGCAGGTGGCAGCGTCAGGAGGCCGAGAAAGCGCCGTTTGCGCACCGGCTCACTCCTCGCGCAAGGCTTGGGCGGGTGCGGCGCGTCCCAGGCGCAGCACAGGATAGAGACAGGCCAGGGCTGCGGCGGCGAGCATGCTCACGAACATGCCGACGAAGAGCGCTGGAGGGAAGGCGAGACTCATGGTCCATCCGAAGGCATGCAGGTTCACCACACGCACCAGGAAAATTGCGAGTGCAGCACCAGTGGGCAGTGCGAGCAGTGCTGCGAGCATGCCAGTGAGCAAGGTCTGGCAGAGCAAGATGCGTGTGAGATCTCCCCGGCTGCAGCCCAATGCGCGCAAGACGCTGTATTCCCGTCCGCGCTCAAGCAGCTGGCCGAGCAGTGCCCCGGTCACGCCCGCCAGCGAAACCAGCAAGGCGAGCAGTCCCAACACCCGGGTGATGGCAAAAGTGCGATCGAAGATCGCAAGGGACAGTCGTCGTATCTCTTCGCGGGATCTCAGCCTGATCCCGGACTCACTGCCCGCAAGTGCCTGCACGGCCGTGTGAACTTCCGACCAGCTACTGCCTGACCGCAGATAGATTCCAAGTCCGGAATAGCCGCTTTCGTTCCAGTGTCGCGAGGACGTTGCGCGACTGATGGCAAGGGTTCCTCTTTCGCTGGTGTAATCCCGGTAGATGCCTGCCAGCGTGAAGGCCCGTGTTCCCCGGTCCGTTTCAATCTTCACCACGCTGCCTGGTTCGAGCGTATGCCGGCGTGCAAGCGTCTCGCTTGCCATGAAAACATCTTCGCGTTCCCATTGCCGCCAGAGTGCGGCCGGGTTCCCTGCCAGGAATTCAAAACCGGTGCGGGCGCGCTCCGGGAGTTCGTAGGCTGTAACGGGGATTCTGCCGAGAGAACTCGAGCGTTCGCGTTGCAGAACGCTGCTGGTCGTGGACAGCAAGGGGTGACTTCGCAGCTTCACGCGCAAGGACGCAAGCAAGGCCTCGGCTTGTGGTGCCGGCAGGGATTCCGGGCCGGAGAGGTAGCCATCGGCGCGCAGCAGCTGCCCCAGCCAACGATCCACCGAATCCCTGAAACTTGCGGTCATCAACTGCATTCCGAGGCTGACTGCAGCCGCCAGGCAGAGTGCTGCCGCCGCGACACCCGCGCGGTTATCGGCACGCGCAAGGTTGGCTGCACCCAGTTGCTCCGGCCACCAGCGTGGGCCGCGCAGCGTTCCGGCAAGCATGCGACCGCACGCGGGCAGCAGCGGCGACACCAGTACTCCGATCGCCACGAGCACGAGTCCCATCCCGGCAAAGTCGATCCACAGCCGGGGTGGTGAAAACCAGTGAAGCAGCAGGCCGGATGTCGCGAGTCCGACAGCCAGCCACAGCGGCTGATGCCATGAAAGCGGAGAAGGTGCGCTGGCGCGAACCGTCAGGCGCACGGCCTGTGTCGCGCGCCAGGCCGCAGGAATCGCTGCCAGGGTGCTGGTGACCACTGCGAGGCACCATAGCGCCGCAATCTGCGACCACGATGTCTCTGGCGTGGTAGTGGATACCACATAGTAAAAGTCCCCGACGGTTCCTGCGATGAGACCGAGCAGGAAACGCGCGAGCAGCAAGCCGAGCAGAATGCCGAACACGCCGCCAAGACCCCCGAGCAATGCGCTTTCCACGAGGATCGCACTGAAGATTTCCCGGCGACGGACGCCGAGCGCCCGCAGTCGGTTGAAAAGAAAGCTGCGTTGCACGACCAGAAAGCTTGCTGTGTTGTAGACCAGGAACAGCCCTACCATCAGCGACAGCAGACTCAGTGCTGAGAGGTTGGTCTCAAAGGCCCGGCCGAGATCCTGCCGCGCGAAGCGGTCTGCCCGCAGGTCGCGGATCTCCATTCCTGCTGATAATTGCTTGTGGATTCTCGTCCGTAGGGCCGCACCCTCGGCATCATCCGGAATCACCAGATCGATGTGGGAAAGCCTGCCGGGCGTGGCAAGAACATCCTGTGCCAGTGCAATGTCCATCACGATCAGATCATCGGGAAGTGTGACGCTGGAATTTGCCTCGCGCAGTGCGTGCAGCGTGATCACGGTTGTGCCACCCGGCTGGTCGAGCATCACAGGCATGGCTTCCGCGCTGCCGAGTGACTTGAGCAATGCAGGCGCGGCCACGCCAGCCGCCTGCCCGAAGAGCAGCGCGGGCAGTCCGACACCAGCGGCCTCTGTGCCGTTGATGCGCCCGGCAGCACTGACGGGGTCGATACCATGCACGCGCAACCACCGGTGACGCGTGCCAGCAGTCCGTGCGTGGCCTGCCAGGACTGGACTGGCCTCGAGGGCAGGCTCCGCGAGACAGAGTGAGGCGAAAAATTCTTCTGTGAGATGGCCGGCTGCGCCGAGGATACGGTCTGTGGCAGTGCCTGCCAGCGTCAGCTCAGCTTTCTCGAAGGACCGGCGGGCGCTCGTCTGCGAGACCTGGACTGCCATGACCACCGCGATGCCGAGCGCAATTCCGAACACGCCCAACGAGCCCTGCCAGGGTTTGTGGTGGAGATAGGCAAAGAGGATTCGCCACAGGGGTGGCATCACGCGCGCCGCTCCAATCTACCCCCCACCAGCCGGAAGACCTCATCCGCCGCCTCGGCCGCTTCTTCACTGTGCGTGGCCATGATGAGAGTCGTCCCTTCGAGAGCCAGTACCTGTTTCATCAGTTCGATGACCTGGCGACTGGTTTCCTGATCAAGATTGCCGGTCGGCTCGTCGGCCAGCACGAGCACGGGCTTGTGCACCAGCGCGCGGGCAATGGCAACCCGTTGCTGTTCTCCCCCGGAGAGTGTTTCGGGATAGCGCAACGCGAGGTGTCCGATGCCAAGTGCCGCAAGCACCTCGTCCACGCGTTGCCGGTCCTCGATTCCATTCAACGCCAGCGGCAGGGCAACATTCCGATGCACATCCAGAACCGGAATGAGGTTGAAGCTTTGGAAGATGAAGCCGAGTTGCCGGCGCCTGAACAGCGTTCTTCCTGCTTCATCCAGCCGGGCCAGGTCGTGTCCCCCTACCTCCAGCGAACCCTGTTGGGGAGGCTCCATGGCGCCCAGCAGATTGAGCAGGGTCGACTTGCCCGAACCGCTGCGGCCCAAGATTGCCACGAAGCGCCCCGCCATCACGTCGAGATCGAGATCTGCCAGCACCGCGCGTGATTCCGACGGATAGCGCATGCGCAATCCTCGCGCGAGCACGGCGAGCGCAGACCCGCGAGGCAGGCGCGGGACGTTCATGTCCGGACGGGCAGGTGCAGAGAGCGAAGCGGCATGGGATGCGGAGGGCGTGAACGGGCGGCCCCTAAGATACCATCGGCTCCGAGATTTTCCGGTATCCCAGACCGAGGAGGAGGCAAGTCGTGCCCATTTCCCCATCCCTGTTGCGTGAAGTACCCATGTTCCGTCTGCTCGATGACGCCGGGCTTGCCCAGTTGGCCTCCGGAGTTGCTGAGCGCAGCTACATGGAAGGGCAGAGCATCTTCAGGGTCGGTGACCCCGGGGGGGAGATGCACCTCGTGACCGAGGGGCGTGTGGAGCTTTCGATAGAGGAGGCTGAGGGCAAACGGCTTTCAGTGGCGGTGGCGGAGCCGGGCGAGATCTTCGGCGAACTCTCCCTGCTGGACGGACAGCCCCGTTCAGCACACGCGGTTGCGCTCACGCCGGTAGTGACCGCGGTGATCGCGCGGGATGATTTGACGCGGCTTTTCGAACGGCGGCCGGAAACGGCACTGGACCTGCTCGCCGCGGTCTCGAGCCGTCTGCGCAAGGCTGATCTCATGCTCGCCGAGAACATGGGTCAGAATGCCAACGAAGTCATCGAAGAACGCCTCACGCTCGGAGATCGGATTGCCGACAACGTGGCCCGTTTCGGGGGGTCGTGGTTCTTCATCAACTTCTTCCTCGGTGTGATGGTGGTCTGGATGGGTCTCAATGCCTGGCAGTGGTTTTCCTTCCCCACCTTTGATCCCCCACCTTTCATTGGCCTGAATCTGTTGCTCTCGATGCTGGCAGCGCTGCAGGCGCCCGTAATCATGATGAGTCAGAACCGGCAGGACGCCAAAGACCGCGTCCGTGCCGAGATCGATTACGAGGTGAACGTCCGGGCTGAACTGGAGGTCATGCAGCTGCATCAGAAGGTCGATCGCATGATGGAGGAGCTCTCGAGCGTGATGGCCGCTGTGCGCGCGGATCGGCGCTGAGTGGAAGCGTGAGGCTCACGCGCAATTGGTGCGGACCTCGGAGTGGCGCACTAATTTAGGGCGTCAAAGGGAGCGCGGAGTGCTCCCAGCTTCGGCGTCCGAGTCCCCGGTCTAAATCCAGGTCCCGACGCACGGCTCGAATACGCGCTGATACAAACCCTGTCAGGGTGCCCCAACTCCTTTCTGGCATGGATGCTGCAAAGTTCCCCGCAGACGCCGTCCTGACCAGGCACGGCGCCCCACGAATCACCAGATGAGGAGACGGCGAATGAGAGCAAAACTGAACGGGCTGGGGGGCGCCATGGCCCGACCTGTTGCCCCGCTGAAGAAGTGGCTGTCTGGCGCGGTGCTGAGCCTTGCAGGGGCTTCCGCATGGGCGCAGGACGCCGCACCCGCGACCATCGACAAAGGCGATACCGCCTGGATGATGGTGTGCACCATGCTGGTCATCATGATGGCCCTGCCCGGTCTCGCGCTCTTTTACGGTGGCATGGTTCGGTCCAAGAACATGCTCTCGGTCCTGATGCAGGTATTCGTGGTCTTCTCTCTGCTTACCGTGCTGTGGGCCGTCTACGGCTACAGCATGGCTTTCTCCGGTTCCAACATGTGGATAGGGGGTCTGGAGCGATTGTTCCTTGCCGGAATCAATGCCGATTCGCAGGCCGCGACCTTCAGCGATGGCGTGATGATTCCCGAGTACGTTTTCATCGCCTTCCAGTGCACTTTCGCTGCCATCACACCTTGTCTCATCGTTGGAGCCTTTGCGGAACGCATGCGCTTCTCCGCGGTGATGGTCTTCATGG
>Ga0315906_10002087_pt1 | contig 28675 bp, 25 predicted proteins | sample LakEriMetagenome_4_FD_203526 | JGI IMG/M metagenome (GOLD analysis project Ga0315906, IMG submission 203526) | Freshwater fungal communities from buoy surface, Lake Erie, Ohio, United States - Buoy 2 MA122 | ecosystem: Environmental > Aquatic > Freshwater > Lake > Lake biofilm | place: USA...
CCTCGCGGATCGCGCGCTCCTTCGCGATGCGGATCGCGAGGAGATCCTCCTGGAACGGCTGCCACACGCGCCGCATCGCGCCGCGGGCGACGAATCGCAGGACGATCAGGAGAAGCACCATGAACACCGCGGCGCCGCCGCCCGACCAGAGCGCGATCTCGCGCCAGCGCTCCTCGTCGAAGAGCGTGGCCGCGCCGCCGATCACGGCCGCGCCGATCACGACGGCGGGCGCGAGGATGAAGGGTGCCGGACCGGCGAGAAGCCGCGCGGCGCGGGTCGCGAGGATCGCGTCGAGATGCTCCTGCGCCCGCTCGAGCCGCTCCGCGATCTCGGCCTCGGCGCTCTTTCCGTCGACCGGATCCGGCGCCTCGGTGATCGATTTCATCCGCAGCCGGCAGGAGCGCACGTAGTCGCGCGCGCGCTTCTCGAGTTCATCCGCCTCGCGCACGGCGGCCGCCACGCGCTCGGAGAGCTCGCGAAGACGCTTGAGCTCGGCCTCCTCGCCGGCCTCGCGGACGGCCTCGGCCATCAGCAGCGCCTCGTCGCGGTCGCGCGTCAGTTCCTTGAGTTCGGAATCGTGCGCCGCGCGGAGTTCCGAGAGCCGCCGCTCGCGCGTCTCGTCGAGGCGCGCGATCTTCGCCGAAGCGCGGTCCTCCGCCGCGTCGATCGCGTTCCGGCGCGTGGAGCGGGCCTCGTCGGTGGTCCGGACGCGGGTCTCCTCGATCGCCGACAGCGCGCGCCCGTGGGCGAGCTTCGCCTTCTCGCGGCGCGTCGAGAGGTCGGCGCCGACCTCCTTCAGCACCGCCTCGCGGCGCACCATGCCGTCGAGGAGGCGCGCGACCGTCCGCTCGATGCCGAGCGCCGCGTCGCGGTCACCCGCCGCGCGGAGGCGCGTGGCGACCGGGGCGGACGGAGCGTTCGGTGCCGAGGGGTCTGGCATGGAGCGGAAAGGTACCACGCTCGAGCGTCCGCGCCCGGGCCCGAAGTGGCGAGGTCAGCTCGCCTTGCGCTTCGACGCAGTCGACTCGAACGCGCTGATGAACGGCGCCGCGATCGACTCGGCGGCCCGATAGGGCGAGATCGTGCCGACCGCGCCCGCCTCGTCGGGCTTCGACGCGTCGGGATGGATCGGAAGCGTCACCACGCTCTCGGGCAGGATCAGGTCCGCGACCGGCGTTCCCGCCTCGGCATCGCGTCCGTCGCGCCGCCTGAGCGTCGCCGGCGCGTTGACCTTCTCGTGCCGCTCGAGCGCCTCGAGCAGCGACTTCTGCTTGTCGGCCGCGAGCGCCTTCCAGTCGGCGCGGCCGCGGCATTTCGGGAACGCGCTGCAGCCGAGCCACGGCCCGCGCTTCCCGTTGCGCACGTTGCAGGGCTTGCCGCACTTGGTGCAGACGACCTCGGGATCCTGCAGCGCCGGCGCCGACGGCAGGACGAGCTTGTCCTTCCGATCGAGCCGGACGACGTACTTCACGGCCGGATAGTTCACGCTCGTGATGTACTTGCCGAACTTTCCGCTGCGCAAGACCATCGCCGAGCCGTCGAGCGGGCAGACGAGGTCGAGCGCCACGTCGGAGACGGGCTCGTTCTCCTCGTTGAGCCGCGAGGCGAAGTCGCAGTCGGGGTAGCCCGAGCAGGAGAGGAACCACCGCGCGCCGCCGACGCGCTCCTTGGTGCGCTTGCCGCACTTCGGGCAGCCGTACTTCGCCCAGCGCCAGAGCGGCACCTCGCGCATCCGTGCGAACGACTCCTCGGCCTTCGCGCCCTCGAGCTGCGCCTTGACATCGCGGAGGACCTGCTGCCAGTCCTCCTCGTTCGCCTCGACGCGGTCGAGCCGCTCCTCCATGCGCCGGGTGTATTCGTAGTCGAAGAGCAGGGGGAAGCCGGCGACGAGCAGCGAGACCACCGCCTCGCCGAGCGCGGTCGCGTGGAAGCGGCGGCCCTTCTGCTCGACGTATCCGCGCGACTCGATCGTGTTCACGATCGACGCGTAGGTGCTCGGGCGGCCGATGCCGCGCGCCTCGAGCTCCTTGACGAGCGTCGCCTCCGAGTAGCGGGGCGGCGGCGACGAGAAGCGCTGCAGCGCATCGATCGACACGCCGGCGAGCTCCTGCTTCTCGGCGAGCTTCGGGAAGGTCGCTTCCTCCTCGCCCTCCTCCTCGCGGATGTCCTCGACGAGCTTGAGGTAGCCGTCGAACACGATCACGCTGCCCGACGCGCGCACGACCGCGCCGGTCGGGCGGTCGCTGCGCTCGAAGCGCACGGTGGTCAGGTCGTACTCCTTCGGCGCCATCTGGCACGCGACGAAGCGCCGCCAGACGAGTTCGTACAGGCGGTACTGCTCGTCGGTCAGCGCGCTGCGCACCGAGTCGGGCGTCCGGAAGGGATCGGTCGGACGGATCGCCTCGTGGGCCTCCTGCGCGTCCTTGCTCGACGCGTAGAAGTGCGGCTTCTCCGGAAGGTAGCGCTCGCCGTAGGCGCTGCGGATGTGGTCGCGCGCCGCCTTCCACGCCTCGGGGGCGATGTTGGTCGAGTCGGTGCGCATGTAGGTGATGAGGCCGACGCGGCCGCCCGCGAGGTCGACGCCTTCGTAGAGCTGCTGGGCGATGCGCATCGTGCGGTCGGTCGAGAAGCCGAGCTCGCTCGACGCCGCCATCTGCAGGGTGCTCGTCTTGAAGGGCGGCATCGGGCGCTTCGTCTTGCGCTGCGTCTCGATCCCGGCCACCCGGTAGGCGACCCCGTCGCCGATCTCGCCGGCGACGGTGCGCACGAAGCGCGCGGCGCCGCGCGCCTTCGCGTCCTCGCGGGTCGCGACCTTCGCGTTCGCGAGGCCGGCGGCCTCGACTGCGGCCAGCACGGCCTTCGAGAGGTCTGCCGGGCTCTTCCCGTCCTGCGTCGCCTTCGCCTCGACCGCGAGCGGCTTTCCGCCGACCTCGACGAGCTTCGCCTCGATCACGCCCGAGCGCGACAGGAACGCGAGGCGGTCCTTGGCGCTCGGCGCCTTGCCCTTGTCGTCGCGCCGCGCGAGGAATTCGGCGATCGCCTTCGCGAGTGGGCCGCGCCGCGCGAGTTCCGGCGTCAGGCGCACGAGGACCTCCCACGACTCGCTCGGCACGAACTCGCGGATCTCCTCCTCGCGTTCGACGACGAGCCGCGCCGCGACCGTCTGCACGCGGCCGGCGCTCAGGCCGCCCTGGCGCATCATGCGCCAGAGGACCGGCGAGATGCCGTAGCCGACGATGCGGTCGAGGATGCGCCGCGAGTTCTGCGCTGTGACGCGCGACATGTTGATCGCGCGCGGATGCTCGAAGGCCTCGCGGATCGCGCTCTTCGTGATCGCGTTGAAGACGACGCGCTTCGCCTGCTCGGGGCGCACGTCGAGCACTTCCGCGATGTGCCACGAGATCGCCTCGCCCTCGCGGTCGAGGTCGGTCGCGAACCAGATGTCGCTCGCGCCCTTCGCGAGCTTGCGCAGGCGCGTCACGGTCTCGCGCCGGTCGGGGGTGACGACGTAGGTCGCGGCGAAGGTCTCCATGTCGACGCCGGGAATGTCCATCGGCTTCGGCGGCGCCTTCTCGCCGGGCGCCTTCTTCTCGCCCTTCTTCGCGACCTTCTTCTTCGCGGGCGCCTCAGTGGAGGCCTTCTTCTCCGCGCGCTCGGGGAGGTCGCGGATGTGGCCCTTGCTCGCCTCGACGGCGAAGCTGCCGAGGTCCCTCAGGTACTTCTCGATGGTCTTCGCCTTGGCAGGGCTCTCGACGATGACGAGCGCGGAGCCGGCGGCGACCGCGACCGGGAGATCGCCATCGCCCGTGGCGCTCGATCCGCGCGACCGTGGCGCGGTCTTCCTGCTGCCCGTCGACTTCTTCGCTGCCATCGAGTGAGACGCCTTTCGCCGCGGGGGCGCTTAGGGAGGGAAACCGGACCGCCGGGTGCCGCCGGGCTCCATCGGCCGGACCGGCACCGGTTGTCCAACGACGCCCTGCCGGGCCCCGGACGAGAAGGGAATAGTCGACCGTGGGGTCGGAAGTCAAGCGGGGAGGATTCCGACCTCGCGTGCGCGCACGCGGATCCGCGCGCTCACGCGTGCGTACGCGCGAGCGCGTCCACGCACGCGTCCGCGAGGGCGGCCGCGGTCGTCGCGTCGCCGCAGTCGATCGCGATCCCGGGGCGAAGGCCCCGGAATCGCTTGAGCCAGGTGCGCTGCTGCTTCGCGAGCCGGCGCGAGCGGATCTTCGTCGCCTCGGCCGCGTCGTCGAGGTCGCGCGCGCGCGGCGGCCGCGAGCCGTCGCCGATCGCGCGCAGCAGTTCCTCGTAGCCGCAGGCGGCGCGCGCCTGCGCGCAGAGCCCGCCGCGCGCCGCGAGAGCGGCGACTTCCTCGACGAATCCCTCGTCGAACATCCGCCGCACGCGCGCGTTGATGCGGCGGTTGATCGCCTCGACCGGCCAGTCGAGGATCACGGTGAAGAGGTCGTCGCGCCGCGGCGCGATGCCCGCGTCGTCCCACGCGGTGCGCCGCGCGGTCGCGGTTTCGCCGGTCGCGTGCGCGATCTCGAGCGCGCGCACGATGCGGCGGCGGTCGTTCGGATGGAGCCGCGCGGCCGCGGGCGGGTCGCTCGCCGCGAGGCGCGCGTGCAGCTCCTGCGGCGAAAGCGCGTCGAGCGAGGCGCGGAAGGCAGCGTCGGCGGCGGGGGCCGCGTCGAGTCCCTCGAGAAAGGCACGGATGTAGAGGTTCGTTCCGCCGACCACGATCGGCATCCGTCCGCGCGCGAGGATGTCGGCGACCGCCGCATCCGCGACGGCGAGCCAGCGCGCGACGGTGAAGCCCTCCTCGGTCGCATCGACGAGGTCGATCGCGTGGTGGGGGATCTCGGCCTGCTCGGCCGCGGTCGGCTTCGCCGTGCCGATGTCCATCCCGCGGTAGACCTGCATCGAGTCGGCCGACACAATCTCGCCGCCGAGCCGGCGCGCGAGTTCGAGTGCGAGGTCGCTCTTGCCGCCCGCGGTCGGTCCGAGGATGACGATCACGCGCGGCCGCATGGCGATCAGGCCTCGTCGAGCGCGTCGAGGCAGACGAGGTGCTTGCCCTCGAGGACCTCGAGGCTCGCGCCGCCGCCGGTTGAGACATGCGAGAAGCGCTCAGCGAAGCCGAGTTCCTCGACCGCGGCCGCGGTGTCGCCGCCGCCAGCGATCGTCACCGCGCCCTTCGCGGTCGCGTCGGCGCACGCCTGCGCGATGGCACGCGTGCCCGCGTCGAACGGCGGCATCTCGAAGACCCCCATCGGGCCGTTCCAGACGACGGTGCGGCTCTGGCGCACCGCGGCCGCGAACGCCTCGCGCGTCGCCGGGCCGATGTCGAGCCCCATGAGCCCGTCGGGAATCGCGCCGGTCACGATGGTGGTGGGGGCGTTCGCCTCGAACTTCGTCGCGCAGACATGGTCGCTCGGCAGGAGGAACGCGCAGCCGCGCGCCTTCGCCTTCGCGAGGAGCTCGCCCGCGAGCTCGACGCGGTCGGCCTCGACGCGGCTCGATCCGGTCGCCACGCCCTGCGCGCGGAGGAACGTGTACGCCATCGCGCCGCCCACGACGATGCGGTCGACCTTCGTCATCAGGTTCTCGATGGCGAGGATCTTGTCCGAGACCTTCGCGCCGCCGAGGATCGCGGTGAACGGCCGTCCCGCGCTCGCGATGCGCGCGTAGAGGTACTCGAGCTCGGCCGCGAGCAGGAAGCCCGCCACGCACGGGCAGCCGCGCGCGCGCATCGCGAGCGGAAGCGCGTGCATCGAGGCGTCGGCGCGGTGGCTCGTGCCGAAGGCGTCGTTCACGTAGACGTCGCCGAGGCGGGCGAGCTTCTCCGCGAAGGCGGCGTCGCCCTTCTTCTCGCCCTTCGCGAAGCGCAGGTTGTCGAGGAGCACCACGCCGCGCGCGGGCATCGCCGCGACCGCGGCCGCAGCGGCGTCGTCGGTCGGATCGTTCGACGGAAACACGACCCCGTGCGGCGCATCGGCGCCGAGAAGCTCCGCGAGCCGCGTCGCCACCGGCGCGAGCGAGTACTCGGCCTCGAAGCCCTTGCCCTCGGGCCGCCCGAGATGGCTCGCGAGGATCGCGCGGCCTCCCCGGGCGAGCACCGACCGGATGGTCGGCAGGCTGGCGCGGATGCGGCGGTCGTCGGTGATGCCGCCGCCCTCCATGGGGACGTTGAAGTCGACGCGCACGAAGACGCGCTTTCCGGACACCTCGATCTGGTCGATTCGCTTCTTGGACATGGGGCGTCCACTATAGAACTTCGCGCCGCGCGTCCGGGAGCGCCGGTTCCGCGCGATCCTGCGAGCCCGGGCGCCGCCTCCGGGCGGAATCGCGGACCGCGCCCCCGCGTCACGGGTATGATGGCCCGCCTCATCACGGAGACCCCCATGTCCTGGCTCGACCTTCGCTTCCTCGCCGCTCCCGCCATCGTCGCCGTCGCCACCCTCTCCACGCCCGCGCTCGCGCAGGACCTGAAGGTCGGCTCCGACGCCCCCGCGATCTCGGTCGACTGGGTGCAGGGCGAGGTCGGCGGTCTCGACAACCCGAACAAGACCTATGTGGTCGAGTTCTGGGCGACCTGGTGCGGCCCGTGCATGCGCTCGATCCCGCATCTGAACGAGCTCCACCAGAAGCACCGCGCCAAGGGGCTCGTCATCATCGGCATCTCCGACGAGCCGATGGGCACCGTCAGGCCGTTCGTCTCCCGCAAGGGCTCGGCGATGAGCTACCCGGTCGCGGTCGACATGGAGAAGAAGACGAACCAGGACTGGATGCAGGCCGCCAAGCAGAACGGCATTCCCTGCGCGTTCATCGTGCGCGGCGGCAAGGTCAAGTGGATCGGGAACCCGCTCGACAAGCAGTTCGACACCGTGCTGCTCTCGGTCCTCTCCGGCCGCTACAACCCGGAGCTGCAGAAGAAGGCGGAACCGATCCTCAAGGCCGCGGGTGATGCGGTGCGCATGAAGAACTTCAAGGACGCGTACAACCACCTCGACGCGGTGGTCGCTCTCGATGCGACCGTGTTCGGCGACGTCACCGTCCGCAAGTACCGCACGATGCTCGTCGACGCCGGCGACGCCGAGGGCGCCAAGAACTTCGGGTCCCGCATCATCGGCCGCTACTCCGACGACAACGTGACCCTCACCGAGCTCGCGACCATGATCGCGACGGACGACCGGATCAAGGAGCGCGACTTCGAGCTCGCGCTCGCCGCGGCCGAGCAGGTCGTGAAGAACTCGCCGTCGGGCGACGCCTCCGGCCTCGCGCTGAAGGCGCTCATCCTGCACCACGCCGGCCGCAACGAAGAGGCCGCCGAGATGCAGTACGAGGCCTGGATGGCCGCCGAGCCCGGCGAAAAGGCCGACTACAAGCGCGTCCTCGACGCCTACAAGAAGGCGCCGGCGGCGAAGGCCAAGGCCGGCAGCTGAACCTCCGCGCCCCGCGCTCCGCGCGGGGCGCCTTTCTTTTTCGACGCCTGCACCGGGACCGACCATGAACCTCGCCACCCGAGCCTCGCACGGAATCCATGCGCTCTCCGCGCGGCCGCTCTTGGTCGCGCCGTCGATCCTCTCCGCCGACTTCGCCCGTCTCGGCGACGAGTGCCGCGCGGTGCTCGCGGCCGGCGGCGACCTCCTGCATGTCGACGTCATGGACGGACACTTCGTGCCGAACCTCTCGATGGGCCCGGCCGTCTGCGCCGCCGTCCATCGCGCGGTGCCCGAGGCGTTCCTCGACGTCCACCTGATGGTCACCGACCCGGCCGCGTACATCGAGCCGTTCGCGAAGGCGGGCGCGGGCCACATCACCTTCCACGTCGAGGTGGTCCCCGATCCGCGGCCGCTGATCGACCGCATCCACGCGCTCGGCATGAGCGCGGGGCTCGCGATCAACCCGGACACGCCAGCCGAGGCGATGCTACCGTTCGTCGCCGAGATCGACCTTGCGCTCGTGATGAGCGTCCACCCCGGCTTCAGCGGGCAGAAGTTCATCGCGTCTGTGCTCCCGAAGACCCGCGCGCTGCGCGACGCCGCGCCGCCGCGGGTGCGGGTCGAGATGGACGGGGGCGTCGCCCCCGATTCCGCGCCTGCGTGCCGCGCGCACGGCTGCGACCTGATCGTCGCCGCGAGCGCGATCTTCGGCCGCCCCGACTACGCGGCGGCGATCCGGGCGCTTCGCGCCTGAGCGCCGTCGAGGTACACTCCCGCCGTGGCTGAAACGACCTGGACACAGACCGATCTCGCGCAGGCGCCCAAGAAGGGAGTGCCTGAAGGCCTCTGGATGAAGTGCCCGGAGTGCGAGGAGACGCTCTTCAAGAAGGCCGTCGAGTCGAACCTCTGGGTCTGCCCGAAGTGCCAGCACCACATGCGCGTCAGCGCGCGCCAGCGCGTCGACCAGCTGCTCGACCCGGGCACCTTCGAGCCCTTCGACGACGGCCTCGTCGCCACCGATCCGCTCCATTTCGTCGACTCGAAGCCGTACCCGGCCCGCATCGCGGAGAGCCAGAAGAAGACCGGCGGTCGCGACGCGCTCCTCTCGGGCTTCGGCTTCGTGAAGGGGCGTCGCGTGGTGGTCGCGGTGATGGACTTCACCTTCCTCGGCGGCTCGATGGGCTCGGTGGTCGGCGAGAAGATCACCCGCGCGATCGAGCGCGGCATCGACCACGACCTGCCGGTCGTGACCGTCGCATGCTCGGGCGGCGCGCGCATGCACGAGTCGGGCTTCTCGCTGATGCAGATGGCGAAGACGAGCGCGGCGCTCGCGCGGCTCGACGAGGCGGGGGGGCTCTTCATCTCCGTGCTCGCGGATCCGACCACCGGCGGCGTCACCGCGAGCTTCGCGATGCTCGGCGACGTGATCTTCGCCGAGCCGAAGGCGCTCATCGGCTTCGCTGGCCCGCGCGTCATCAAGCAGACCATCCGGCAGGACCTCCCCGAGGGCTTCCAGACCTCCGAGTTCCTGCTCGACGCCGGCTTCGTCGATCGCATCGTCCATCGCAAGGACCTGCGCTCCGAGATCGGCCGCGTGATCGACTATGCCGGCCGCTGACGCGTCCGGCGCCGGCACGCTCCGATCCGCCGCGTGCGGCGCGCTCTCCGCGCTCGCGTTCGCGCTCTCGTTTCCGCTGTCCGAGGACTTCGTCGCCGGGTGGCCGCTCGCGTTCGCGTGGCCGGCGCTGCTCGCGCTCGCCGCGTGGTCCGCGCCCTCGTGGCGCGCGCTCGCCGCGTGCATCGGGATTCCCTTCCTGAGCGCGTTCCTCGCGCACCAGTGGTGGATGTCGGCGGTGACCGCGCTCGGCATGCCGGTGCTCGTCGCGTATCTCGCCGGCTGGACGGTGCTCTTCGCGTTCCTCGTGCGCGTCCTCGCCGGCACGCCGTCGGCGCCGCGCTGGCCGTTCGCGGTGGCGCTGCCGGTCGCGCTCGTCTCGATCGAGTTCCTCCGCGGCGACCTCGTCTGCACCGGCTACGCGTGGTTCTTCGCGGCGCATCCTCTCGTCGAGTGGACCGAGGTCGCGCAGGTCGCCTCGCTAGGCGGCGGCTGGCTTCTGAGCGCGCTCGCGGCCCTCGTCGCCGGCGGCGCGGTCGACCTCGCCGTGCGGCGCGGGCATGTCCGCTCCGCGTCGCCGGCCGTCGCGGTGGCGGCCCTCGGCGCTGCCTTCGCCTTCGGCTCCGCGCGCATCGCCGCGCTCGACGCCGCGCCGCGCACCGAACCGCCGCGGATCGTCCTCGTGCAGACGAACCTGCCGATGTCGAACAAGATCGCGTGGTCGCCGGACGCGCAGGTCGAGGACTTCCGCGCCTTCGCGCGGGTCACGATCGAGGGCGTGCGAGAGGCGCGCGAGTCGGGGCCGGTCGACGCGGCGGTGTGGCCCGAGACGATGGTCCCCGGCATAGGGCTCGAGCCCGAATCGCTGCGCACGCTCGTCGAAGGCGGCTACTTTCCGAGCGATCGGTTCGAGCAGGCGCTGCGCGAGCTGTCGACCCTCGTCGGCGCGCCGCTCGTCGTCGGCTCGCCTGCGTACCTCGGCCTCCGCGTCGAAGGCCAGCGCTACGCGTGGGACCGCCAGTTCAACAGCGCCTATCTCGTCGGCCCCGAGGGCCGGCTCGCGCGCACCGACAAGATCTTCCTGACGCCCTTCGGCGAGACGATGCCGATCATCTCGCGCTCCGACTGGCTCGAGCAGCGACTGCTCGACCTCGGTGCGCACGGCATGACCTTCGATCTCGACGCAGCCGACTCGCCGTCGCTCCTGCGGGTTCCGAGCGGCGCGGGCGAGGTCGCGCTCGGTGTTCCGATCTGCTTCGAGATCACCGCGCCGTGGGCGTCGCGCCGCATCGCCTTCCACGACGGCGCGCGACAGGCCGAGGTGCTCGTGAACATCTCGAACGACGGCTGGTTCGACACCTCGCGCGCGGGGCGGCGGCAGCACCTGCAGGTCGCGCAGCTGCGCGCGGCCGAACTCGCGACGCCGGTCCTGCGTGCCGCCAACACAGGGATCTCCGCCGAGATCGACGCCGCCGGCCGGATCGTCGCGCGGCTGCCGGCGCAGACGGAAGGCACGCTCGCCGCGGCGCCTCGGCGCGCGACCGGCGTCCCGCTCGCGGCGCGCGTGGGCGACGGCGTCGCGTGGTGCGCCCTCGCTGCGAGCGTGGTAGGCTTGGCGCTCGAACGCCGTCGTTCCAAGGCGGGGCGCGCCGACAAGGCCGCGACCTGACGCAGGCGTTCGGACCGGCGGATCGTCCCAGCGCAGCGCGCTCGAGACATGAGACGAACAGGAAGGCAGGAGGCCACCCGTGCATCGGAACTCGGATCGGTTGAAGGTTCCCCAGGTCGCGCTCGCATCGGCGCTGCTCCTCTCGATGGCGCTCGGCGCCGGCTGCGTCGCGCGCATGGATCCCGTGGCCGCGCGCAGCGAGTTCAGCTCCAAGGAGCGCTCGATGGCTGCGTCGGGGGTCCGCGGATCGTCGGGCAGCACCGGCGGTTCCGTCGGCGCGTCGATCCCGCTCCCGGACGGGCCGGTGACGCTGTCGGCGCCTGCGTCCGAAGGTCATCTCTCGGTGGCCACGGTGCCCGATCGACTTCGCGCGGACGCCGAGTCGATCCTCCGTCAGGCGGCGCAGAACTCGTGGGCGGCGCTCCGGGCGCATGCGATCGAGGCCGCCGCCGGAAACCCGACGCTCCTCGCCGAGCTCGCGCCGCGCGGGATCGCCGACGAGAACCGAGGCGTGCGCTTCGTTTCGTGCATGGCGATCGCGCAGTCGCGCTCCGCCGAGCTCGCGCGCGTCGCCGAGCCGCTCCTCGCCGACGAGAGCGCATCGGTGCGCGCCGCGGCGATGCTCGTCCTGTCCCGCGCGGGACGGAAGGTCGAGATCTCTCCGCTTGCCGCGATGGCGTTCGACACCGATCCCGAGGTGCGCGCAAACGCGTACCTCGTCCTCGGCGAGATGGGCAACGCGTCGGCGATTCCGGTCATCCGCGAGTCGCTTGGGCAGGGGATGGGTCTCCTCAATCCGATCCGCGTGCGTCTCGTCGGCATGGCGGCCGCGGAGGCGCTGGTGAAGCTCGGCGACCAGACGCAGATCGAGCCGATCCGCGCGGCGCTCTTTGCGCCGCCCCAGCAGTCCGAACTCACGGTCGTCGCCTGCGACTCGCTCGGGCGGCTCGGCGATCAGATCGCGCGTCCCATGCTCGAGCGCCTCGTCTCGAGCAGCGGCGACTCGAAGCGCTCGCCCGAAGTCAGGCTCGCGGCCGCCGAGGCGCTTGCCCGGCTCAGCGGCGGTCCGAAGGCGGGCGCGCTCGCGCTCGCGCCGGGTGCGCCGGCCACCTCCGACCAGGCCACCTTCCGCACGGTGCTCGGGGTTGCCCGCGAGTACATCGCCGATCCCGACGCCCGGATCCGGACGCAGGTCGCCAGCCTCCTCGGACAGATCGGGGCGACGGAATCCCTCGGCCTGCTCGCCGGACTCGTGCGCGATTCCGACCCGGTCGTCCAGGTCGGCGCAGCCGCCGGGGTCGAGGCTGCGGAGTGACCTCGCGGCGTTGACACCGCGCCCGGGGACGGTTACAAACACCGCTTCCGCAGACTCGGCCGAGGTGGCCGAGAACCCTGCGAGGCCCGTCGGGCGCGCCGCCCGGCAGGCCATGTCGAAGGACAGATGCCGGCCGCGGAGCGGCCGGTGAAAGAGCGACTTCAAGAAGGAATCCTCAGTGCACGTCCTGACCAAGATCTTCGTCGTCCTCGTGGCGCTCCTCACCGTCGCGATCGTGCCGCTCGTCGCCGTCAACGCGACCAACGAGGCGTCGTTCCAGAAGAAGTTCAAGGATGCCGAGACCGCGGCCCGCGCCGCCGAGGCCCGTCTCGCGTCCTACCAGCAGACTGCGCAGGCGCAGCAGCTGAAGCTCGAGGGCGACATCAAGGAGATGCAGGGTCGTCTCGCCGACGCCAAGAAGGACGTCGACGCGAAGAGCGCCTCCGTCCGCAAGGCCGAGCAGGAGCTCGCGACCGCGAAGGCCGCGCAGGCCTCGGTCGCCGCGAGCCTCGAGATGTTCGCCCAGAACGGCAAGGCCGCCAACGACCTGAACGACTCGCTCGTGACCGAGCTCCGTTCGCTCCGGACGCGTGCGATGGAGGCGGAGACCCGCCTCGTCCAGCTCCAGGACGCGTTCGACGCCTCCCAGAGCAGCCTCGAGGTCGCCGACGCGGCCCGTCGCGCGCTTCAGGAGGAAGTGCGTCGCCTGAGCGATGAGAAGGACAACGCGGTCGCCACCATCGCCGAGTACGTCTCGTCGGTTGGCGAACTCCCGAAGGCCCGCGCCGGCGCGGTGGCCGACTCCGGCCGCACGGTCGCCGATCGCAACGTCACCGCCACCATCATCGACGTCCGCCGCGGCGGCGAGTCGGCTCTGGCCGAGATCAACGCTGGCTCGCGCGACGGCATCAAGGCCGGATGGGTCCTCACCATCGGCGAGGGCAGCACGTTCATCGGCAACCTCCGCATCACCGAGGTCGATGTGAACCGCTCGGTCGGCGTCATCGAGCTCGAGGACGCCGCGACCCGCGGCGCCGTGAAGGCCGGTCAGCGGGCCATCGCCCGCGCTGGCGAGTGATCCGAACCCTGAACCAAGCGCGATACGGAGTTCCCCGATGGCTCGTACCACCTCCCGCGGCGGCGACATGAACGTCTACACCGCTCTCCTCTTCGTGACCACCCTCGTGCTCCTCGCGGGCGTCGGCGTCCTCGCCGTCGCCAACATGAAGCAGGCGGAGGCGGGCGGCCAGGCCGCTTCGCCCTTCACCGTGCTTCGCTGAGCCGGGATCTTTCTCGAAACATCGCGTGCGACGCCGCTCCGGTCGGGGCGGCGTCGTTCGCTTCCTGCTACGCTCCCGCCGCGTCCTCGGAGGGGAGATCCCGGTTTCGCAGCCGGGCCTCGGATGACGCTTCGCATAGGGAACCCAGGCCTTCGCCTCGACGCGCGCCGCCGTGCCGCGCGGCGGCGTCGACGGGAGCCGCCTCGGCGAATGCGACCGGATCCGCCGCGAACGCAGCGGCCATGGAATGCAGCGGGCCGCGCAGAGCGCCTGCAAGGGAGCGATCGTGAACATCGACAAGTGGCTCGGCTGGTTCAGCGTCGACATGGGCATCGACCTCGGCACCTGCAACACGCTGGTGTGCGTGCGCGGGCAGGGGATCGTGCTCAACGAGCCGTCGGTCGTCGCGGTGCGCAAGGGCACCAACAAGGTGCTCAACAACGGCACCGCCGTCGGATGGGCCGCGAAGGAGATGCTCGGCAAGACGCCGGGCACGATCAGCGCGATCCGTCCCATGAAGGACGGCGTCATCTCCGATTTCGACGTCACCGAGGCGATGCTCGCCTACTTCATCCGCAAGGTGACGGGGCGCAGCCGACTCTTCGCACCGCGCGTCGTGATCGCGGTGCCGTCGGGCATCACCGCGGTCGAGCGCAAGGCCGTCTTCCAGAGCGCCGCGCGCGCCGGCGCGCGCAAGGTGTACCTCATCGAGGAGCCGATGGCCGCGGCGATGGGCGCGGGTCTTCCGGTCGGCGAGCCGACCGCAAGCATGATCGTCGACATCGGCGGCGGCACCACCGACGTCGCCATCATCAGCCTCGCGGGCATGGTGACCTGCGAGGCGCTGCGCGTCGCGGGCGACGAGTTCGACGAGGCGATCATCGCCCACATGAAGAAGAACTACGGCCTGATGATCGGCGAGCAGACCGCCGAGCGCATCAAGGTCGAGATCGGCAGCGCGGCGCCGCTCGAGAAGGAACTGACGATGGACGTGCGCGGCCGCGACGCGGTGTCGGGCCTGCCGCGCAAGATCGTGGTCTCGAGCGAGGAGATCCGCGAGTCGCTGCTCGAGCCCGTCGGCCGCATCGTCGACGCGGTGCTTCGCACGCTCGAGCACGCCGATCCGGAACTGAGCGCCGATCTCGTCGAGAACGGCATCATGCTCGCCGGCGGCGGCGCGCTCCTGCGCGGCATCGACAAGGTGATCGAGCAGCGCACGGGTCTCGCCGTGCGCATCGCCGAGGATCCGCTGACCTGCGTCGCGCGTGGCACCGCCACCTACCTCGAGAACCTCGAGGACTGGAAGGCGACCATGGAGACCGACGTCGACGAGGGCTGACCGACGTCAAGGAGGGCTGACCGTCGTCGCGAGACGACGAGGAGACGAATGACGCCGACCCGGGCCATCCGATTCTTCAGCGGAAGGCGGCTCGACTGGGCGCTCGCGGCGGTCGCGCTGCTTCTCGCGCTCCTGCCGCGGCCGGCGCTCCGGCCGTGGACATCCGACGTCGCGCGCGTGGTCGTGGTGCCGCTCGCGCCGCTGACCCATGTCGGGAGCGTCGTGCGCGAGCGCATCCGCCCGGTGCGCGGCGCGTTCGATCCCCGCGCGCCCGAGGTCGTCGAGCTCGAGCAGGAGCTCGCGCAGTCGCGCATGCTCGTCGAGCAGTCGCGGCTCGAGATCGAGCGGCTCGAGCGCAGCCTCGCGTCGATCCGTGCGGTCAGCGCGCGCATCGGCGGCGAAGGCGCCCGTCTCGCGGAGGCGACCGTGGTCGCGGTCGACGCCGATCGCGGAGACGGCGTCGTCCGGATCAACGCCGGCAGCCGCCACGGCGTCCGCGCGGGCGCGCCGGTCCTTGCGGACGGCGATGTCCTCGTCGGGCTCGTCGGTGACGATGTCGGCCCGTTCACGTCGTCGGTCCTTCCTCTGCATCGGGTGAAGGGAATCGGCGTGCGGCTGTATCCGCCTCAGACCGTCGACCCCCGCGCTCCGGCGCAGGGGTTCCCAGGGGCCGTGCTCAAGCCGATTCCGGGTGGCCGCTGGGAAGGCGAGGTCGCGAGTCCGCTCGAGCTCTCGGAGGGGCTGGTCGCCCGTCTCGCCGACGACCGCTATCCGCGCGTCGCGCTCGGTGCGCGCGTCGGCAGCGTGGTCGCCGTGACGCCGATCGAGCAGGCGCCGCTCGCTCGCCGCGTCGAGGTCGCGCCTCTGGTCACGCTCGCCGAGCGCGCCAGCGTCGTGGTCGTCGTCGTCGAGGACGCCTCGGCGGAGGCGGCTCGGTGAACTGGACCGTCTACATGCTCGCCGTGCTTGTCGCGGCCGCCTGCGATGCGAGCTTCACCGCGGTCTTCGAGGTCGGCGGCATCCGGCCGCAGTTCCTCCCGGCGGTGGTGGTGTTCGCGCTCTTCTCCGCCCCGAGGCGGATCTCGGTCCGGGCGGCGATGCTCGCGGGGCTTGTCGCCGACCTGATCACCCCGCAGCTCGACTCCGACGGCTCGCTGCTCTACCTCCCCGGGCCGCATGTCCTCGCCTTCGCGTTCGGAGCCATGCTGGCGGTGCCGCTCCGAGGTCTCCTCTATCGCCGGAATCCGCTCTCCGGCGCGGCGGCGGTCTTCGCCTTCTCGCTCGCGGCCGGGATCGTCTACGTCTTCGTCTGGACCGTGCGCGCGCACCTGGTCGACGGATCCGCACCGTGGTGGCCTGATTCGGGAGGCAGCGAGGTCTGGCGTCGCTGCCTCGGCGCCGGCGGCAACGCGCTGCTTGCGATTCCGGCGCTGTGGCTTCTCGAGCGCACGCGCAGCCTCTGGAGCTTCATCGAAGTCCCGAGGCTCGCCTTCGGTCCCGCGCGCGAGTCGGCCTGAGACCGCTACATTGCGCCCATGCCGGCCCGACCCGCCCCGTGTGGCATCCACCTCGTCCATGACGACGGCGGTTCCTTCGGCCCACTGACCGACCTCCGCCCGGCCCACGATCTGCGCTGCGGCGTCGCGACGATCGCGGAGCGCCTCGCGCTTCGACTCGGCGGAACCGTTCGCCATGCGGAGGTGCGGCCCGAACTCCGCCCGATCGCCTCGCAGCGCTGGGATTCGTCCGACGCGGCCGCCACGCTCGAGCAGGTCGTCGTCCACGCGCGGCTGCTCTCGCTCGGGTCGCTCGACGGCCTCGCCGTCGGCGAGCGTCGCATTGCCGAGGACGGCACCTTCGTCGCCGCGCGCCTCGCGGCGGGGGCCGACGCCGGCGCCGTCCGCCGCATGGTCGACACCGCGCCGTCGCCCGCCGACCATCGCGTCGTCGCGGAGTTCGCGACGGCTCCGTGGTCGATCACCGCGCGCATCGGCCGCACGCTCGAAGAGGATCTCCCGCTCCGGCACGGCGTCCATGGGTTCGGCGCATGCGCGCGTCGTGCGCTGCGTCCCGACGAAGGCCAGTCCTTCGGCGCCCATCCGATCGAGATCGCGCCGACGGCCACGATCGGTCCGCTCGCGGTGATCGACGCCTCGAAGGGGCCGGTCGTGATCGGCGAGAACGCGACCGTCCGGCCGCTGTCGGTGCTCGTCGGTCCCTGCGTCGTGCACGCCGGATCGATCGTCGCCGAGCGCGCGCTCCTCAAGGCGTCGACCGTGATCGGCCCGGGATGCCGGGTCGGCGGCGAGATCGGCGCCACGATCTTCCAGGGCTTCTCGAACAAGGCCCACGACGGCCACCTCGGCGACAGCTTCGTCGGCGAGTGGGTGAACATCGGCGCCGGCAGCGACAACTCGAACCTGCTCAACACCTACGGAGAGGTCATCGTCCGGCTCGAGCCGGACGGCGGCCTGCTGCGCACCGGGCGGCAGTTCTGGGGAAGCGTGATCGGCGACCACGCGAAGCTCGCGATCGGCACGCGCCTGATGACGGGAACCACGATCGGGACCGGGGCGATGATCGCCGCGTCGCGACCTCCGGCGTCGATCGTCCCGCGCTTCGCCTGGATCACCGACGATGCCGGCGGTCCGAAGAGCTTCCGCATCGAGAAGTTCCTCGAGACGGCGCGCGCGATGATGTCTCGGCGCGATGCGCGCATCTCCCCGGAGCACGAGAAGCTGCTTCGCGACCTGCACGCGCGGGCGACGGGGGCGTGATGGCGGAGCCCGAAGGACAGATCGGTCCGCACTGCGCGATCGTCGACGGCCACGCCCAGTTCTTCCGGGCCTACTACGCGATCCGCGGCGGCCTCTCGAGCCCCGTCACCGGCGAGCCGACGAACCTCGTGTTCGGCTTCCTGTCGATGCTCTTCGCGTACATCCGCACGCATCGGCCCTCCGAGCTCGTGGTCGTCATCGACGCCGCCGGCGACACCGAGACCTTCCGCTCCGAGCTCTACCCCGAGTACAAGGCGCACCGCGATCCGGCGCCGGAGGACTTCCATCCGCAGGTCGAGCGCTGCCTCGAGGCGCTGGCCCTGATGGGAATTCCGGTGCTCGGCATCGAGGGCGTCGAGGCGGACGACGTGATCGCGACGCTGGTCCGTCGGCTGCATCGGCGCGAAGGCGCCGAGCGCATCCGGATGGTGAGCCGCGACAAGGATCTCGGGCAGCTCGTCGACGCGCACACGACGCTCTTCGATCCGCAGAAGAACGCCGACATCGGCCTCGAGCAGCTCTTCGACTCGAAGGGCGTCCGTCCCGAGCAGGTGATCGACCTGCTCGCCTTGATGGGCGACACCTCGGACAACGTGCCCGGCGTGCCCGGCGTCGGACCGAAGACGGCGGCGGCGCTGCTCGCCGAGTACGGGTCGATCGAGGGGATCTACGAGAACCTCGGACAGATCAAGGGGAAGCGCGGCGAGGCGCTCGCCGCGAGCCGCGACCTCGTCGCGCTTTCGCGGAAGCTCGTCACCCTGAAGTCGGACTGCGCGTTCGAGTTCGACGAGGCGAAGGCCCGCTTCGATCCGTCGCGTTGCGACCTTCCGAAGCTGCTCGAACTCCTTCGCGTGCTCGGATTCGGCCGGCTTTCCTCCGAGGCGAAGGACATCTTCGGGCAGGGTTCCGCCGACGCGGCGCCTGCTGCCAAGGGGCCTGAGGCGGAGATCGGGCGGAAGCGGGGCCGCCGGGGCCCGGACGCCGGAGCCGACGCCGTCGGGCTCTTCGCGCGACCATCCGATGCACCCTCGGCACCGTCGGCGCCGTCGACCCCGCCGCAGGACGCGCGCTTCGAGGCCGCGAGCTTCGGCACGCTGTTCGACTCGGTCGCGGCCGCGGACGCGCCGCCGGTCTCCGCGCGGTCGATGCGCGTCGAGGTCGTGCGGACGCGAGCCGAGCTCGAGCGGCTGGTCGAACGCCTCCGCGCGGCCGGGCGCTTCGCCTTCGACACCGAGACCGACTCGCTCGTGATGCCGCTCGCCCGGCTCGTGGGGCTGTCCTTCTCGATGCGCGAAGGCGAGGGCGTCTACGTCCCGGTGCGTTCGACCGAGCCGACCGCGCATCTTTCGACCGACGACGCGCTCGCGCTGCTGCGGCCGCTGCTCGAAGACGCGGCGATCGGGAAGACCGGCCACAACCTGAAGTACGACTGCGCGGTCCTCGCGAACCACGGCGTCGAGCTCGCGGGGATCGTCGGCGACTCGATGATCGCGAGCTGGATCGTCGATCCGTCGCGCCCTTCGCACGGTCTCGACGCGACCAGCGAGCATGTGCTCGGCGTTCGGCCGATCCCGATCGAGGCCGTGATCGGCACGCGCAGCGCGGGCCAGCGGCGCTTCGACGAGGCGCCGCTCGAACTCGCGGCTCCGTACGCGGCCGAGGACGCCGAGATCGCCTTCGCGCTCGCGGAGCGGCTCGAGGCGACGCTGCGGGAGCGGGGGCAGTGGCGCCCGTACGCCGAGATCGAGCTGCCGCTCGTCCCCGTGCTCTCACGGATGGAACGCGCGGGAATCGGCGTCGATCGCGACGAACTCGCGACCCAGCGTCGCGCCCTCGAGGTCCGGCTCGCGAAGCTGCGCGAGGAGATCGCCGCGAGCGCGCCGCATCCCTTCAATCCCGACAGTCCGAAGCAGCTGTCGCAGGTCCTCTTCAACGCGCCGGACGCCGATCCGCCGGGGCTCGGCCTGCGCGTCGTCAAGCGGACCACGACCGGCGCGAGCACCGACAGCGAGGTGCTCGACAAGCTCGCCGAGGATCCGTCGTGCCACTCCCGGCTTCCCGAGCAGATCCTCGAGTACCGGCAGTTCTCGAAGCTCGTCGGAACCTACCTGAAGGCCCTCGACGAGGCGATCCTCCCCGAAACCGGCCGGATCCACTGCTCGTTCCACCAGACCGGGACCGCGACGGGTCGACTCTCCGCGAGCGATCCGAACCTGCAGAACATCCCGATCCGCACCGAGGTCGGCGCGGCGATCCGCCGCGCGTTCGTCGCCGGCGAAGGAATGCGTTTCGTCAGCGCCGACTACTCGCAGATCGAGCTGCGCTTCCTCGCGCACTTCTCCGAGGACCCCGGGCTCTCCGGCGCCTTCGCCCGCGGCGAGGACATCCATCGTGCCGTCGCCGCGCAGGTGTTCGAGGTTCGGCCTGAAGAGGTCACCGACGGGCAGCGCTCCGCGGCGAAGATGGTCAACTTCGGCATCGTCTACGGGATCACCGCGTCCGGGCTCGCTCGGCGGCTTGGCCCGGGCTACACCATCGCCCGTGCGAAGGAGATCATCGAGAGCTATCGCGCGCGCTTCCGCGGGATCGACGCATTCCTCGACGGCGCGATCGAGGCCGCGCGCCGGACCGGTCACGCGACGACCATCACCGGACGGTGGCGGCCGATCCCGCAGATCCATTCGCGCAATCCCGCCGAGCGCGCGTTCGGCGAGCGCATCGCCGTCAACACCGTGGTCCAGGGGTCGGCTGCAGATCTCATCAAGCTCGCGATGGTGCGGCTCGATGCGGTGCTTGCATCGCGGTTCCCGCGCGCGCGCCTGCTCCTGCAGATCCACGACGAACTGCTCGTCGAGGCGCCGGTCGGCGACGCGGAGGGAGTCTCCGCGCTCCTTGCCGACACCATGCGGGGCGCCATGGAACTGAAGGTCCCGCTTGAGGTCTCCTCGGCGGTCGGCGAGCGATGGTCGGATGTCTGAGGCGTGGTCTGGTGGTCCCCGGGAAAGACCGAAAACCAGGCGATTCCGCCGGGGTCCCCGCCTCGTCCGTGTCCCTTGACGCGCGTCAAAAGTTTGCTACTCTTGTCGTCCCTCCCGGTTTCCGGGAAGGTGTTGGGGCGGTAGCTCAATTGGTTAGAGTACCGGCTTGTCACGCCGGTGGTTGCGGGTTCGATTCCCGTCCGCCTCGCTGTATTCACGAAACCCCCCAGGGGACCTGGGGGGTTTCTGTTTTTAGATGTACGAAGCCCCCGAGGGGACCTGGGGGGTTTCTGTTTTTAGATGTACGAAGCCCCCGAGGGGACCTGGGGGGTTTCTGTTTTTAGATGTACGAAGCCCCCGAGGGGACCTCGGGGGTTTCTGTGCAGTATTCACGAAACCCCCCAGGGGACCTGGGGGGTTTCTGTTTTTGGATTCACGAAACCCCTGAGGGGACCTGGGGGGTTTCTGAGCAGTATTCACGAAACCCCTGAGGGGACCTCAGGGGTTTTGATTTGAGATCGCGCGACTGCGCCGCAGGGGGCCTGCGGGGGTTTCTGGGTTCCGTGGTTCCTGATGTCGCCTGCGCGGGCCTCAGCCCGCCGCCACGCGCCACTTGATCGAGCAGCCGATGCTCGGCATCTGCTCCGCCGCAGGTGCGCGTCCAGCGAGGACGGCGTCGAGCGCCGCCCGAAGGTCGCGCCCGGTCACCGGAAGGCCGTTCTTCGGACGGCTGTCGTCGAGTTGGCCGCGGTAGGCGAGCCGGTGGGCGGCGTCGAAGAGGAAGATGTCCGGAGTGCACTGGGCGTCGAACGCGCGGGCGACCGACTGATCGGCGTCGAACAGGTACGGGAAGACATAGCCCGCCTCGCAGGCTTCGGCGACCATCTTCTCGGGAGCGTCGTCGGGGTAGCCGACGGGGTCGTTCGCGCTGATCGCGGCGACCGCCACGCCTCGAGCGGCGTACTCGCGACCGAGCGACGCCACTTCGGCGCGGATGTGCTTCACGAACGGGCAGTGGTTGCAGAGGAAGAGGACGAGCAGCGGTCGTCCGGACGCATCGCGGTCGGACATGCGGAATCCGCGCGGATCGGCCAGATCGAAGGACGGGCAGCGCGTTCCGAGCGGAATCATCGAGCTTTGGAGCGGGGGCATGGGACTATCCTACGAGCGCGCCGAATCGGCCGCTCCACCCATGCCCGACCGACGAACCCGCCCCCACGATGGCTCCGACGACGACGACGACGAGTTCGATCGCGCGGACGAGGCGTGGGGCGGTGAGAGCGACCGCGACGACGACGACGACGACGCGCACGAAGCCGCCGATCGCGAGCGATTCTCCTCAGACACCGCCTACTGCCCTGAGTGCGGGGCGACGATCCTCGACGACGCCGATGTGTGCCCGAAGTGCTTCACATGGATCGCGGGTGACACGTCGTCGAGACCCCCGGTAGGAAAGACGACGACCGCGCGCATGCACGCGGTCGTCGTCTGGTTGCTCATCGCCCTGTTCCTGGCCGGGGCGGGGGTGTTCGGGTTCTGGCGGCTGTTCTGAGTCAGCCGGCGGCGTGGATGCGCGAGCGCCGCGGGTTCGTCCAGACCGTCGAGACGCATTCCGTGCCGTCGCGGTCGAAGCGGCCGCGCGCCGCGGGCCGGGCCTCGTCCTCGCCGGCGCCCGGTTCGGAATCCTGCATCAGGCGACGCAGCTTCACGATGCCCCGGTGCTTCCAGTTGTTGATGGTGGTGACCGAGACGCCAAGCGCCTCGGCCGCGTGCTGGTAGCTCTTTCCCTCGCACACGATCATGCGGATCGCGTCCTGCTCGTCCTTGCCGAGCAGGCCGAGCGCCGTCTCGAGCACCTCGGAACTCAGGGGCGCCGCCGCCGAACTCCGCGCGCCCAGCGGGCCGACGGCAGGGGCGCCGCAGGCCTCGGGGTTCTCGTTGACGCGCTCCTCGAGCAACTCGCGCAGGCGAATCGCTCGCGCGTAGCGGCGGCGGAGGAGGTTGTGGGCGATCTTGAGGAGGTAGCTCACCGAGATCGTGAGGCGCTCGAGCTCGGGATGCTGGAGCAGGCGCAGGAAGACTTCCTGGGCGAGGTCTTCCGCCACGTCCGGAGTCGTCGACTTCCGGAGGAACGCGTAGACACGCTCGTAGTAGTCATCGAAGAGGTCAAGGACGATCGCCGCTTTGTCTTGGGTGCATGACATGAACAAGACTCCTCTGTCGCTGCTTCCTCAGTTCCAGATCAGCGCGTGAACCGCCATCCACGCTCTGATCATCCGACCCCCACAAAATACGGATCTCGACTTTCGTCTCTATCAGGACAGTTCCCCAATGGGCTCAAGACTCTGCGCCGGGCATGGGTGGCGGTGGCCCCGAACGCCGATAGCGGCCTGCGAAGGCGGCTTTCCCATTGCCCGATGCAGTATCGGGGGCGCATTCTGGGGTTTACACCTGACCCGTCGCCCGTAAGATGGCGACCGTCGAGGGCCTCGGGCCTTTCGATATCTTCCGAACCAATACATGAGCGCAGCAAAGACCATCTCCGTTCTCGTCGCCGACGACCACGCCCTTATCCGCGCGGCGCTCGTCTCCGTGCTCAACGAGACCGACGACATCCGCGTCGTCGCGGAGGCGTCGAACGGTGCCGATGCGGTCGAACTCGCGCACAAGCACTCGCCGACCGTGGTCGTCCTCGACGTCGACATGCCTGGCGTCGACGCGTTCCATGCCGCAAGCCACATCCTTCAGCTGAAGCCGCGAACGGGCATCATGTTCCTCACCGCGAGCGACAGCGATCGCTCCATCGAGCAGGCGCTGAAGTCCGGCGCGCTCGGCTACGTCGTCAAGAGCGACAATCCCGACTCGATCCCCGAGGGCATCCGCGCGGTTTCCCGCGGAGAGCAGTACTTCTCGCATCGCGCCGCCGAGCGCGTGCGCGGCGACGCGATGTCGATGCGGCGTCGCAAGGTGACCGGCACGCGCGGCATGGCCCTCTCCGACCGCGAGGTCGAGGTCCTGCGCTACGTCGGCAAGGGCTACGCCAAGAAGCAGATCGCCGAGATGCTCGGCATCTCGGTGAAGACGGTCGACAAGCACGTGACGAGCGTCATGGAGAAGCTCGACATCCACGACCGCGTCGAGCTCGCGCTCTATGCGGTGCGCGAAGGCTTCATCTCGGCGTGAGCGCGGGCGATCCAGGCGCGCTCGAGGTGCTGTGGACCGGCGACCGCGAGGTCGCCGTCTTCAAGCCCGCCGGGCTCTCAAGCGAGCGTCCCGGTCCATCGGATCCGGCTTCGGGGGAGAGCGCGATCGCGCGCGCGCGGCGGCAGTTCGGCTGGCCAGACGCGCAGCTGCCGCATCGGCTCGACCGGCCCACCGCGGGAATCCTCTTGATCGCCGCCGACCGCGCGCGCGTGGCTGACCATGCGCGCGAGCAGCAGGAGGGGCGCTGGACGAAGTGGTACCTCGCCCGCATCCCCACTCTCGGCGCGCGAGGCGTGCGCGCCGAGTCGATCGTCGGGATGCATCGCGCCTACCTCCGGCGCGAGGGGCGGCTCGCCCGCTCCGTGCGCAGCGGCGGGGATCCCGCGCGTCTCGAGGTGCTCGCGGTCGCGGCCGCGGGTCGCGACGCGCACGCGCTGATCCGCCTCGACACCGGCCGCTTTCACCAGATCCGGGTCATGCTCGCAGAACTCGGACTGCCGCTCGTCGGCGACCGGGACTACGGCGGCGCGAGCCGGGCGGAGGGGCTGCAACTGATCTCCGCGGCGCTTGTCCTCTCGCGCGGTGCGGCGACCGCGCGCATCGAGGTGCCCAACCTTGCGGCCCGCGGGATCGCGCCTGAACTCGTGTCGGCCCTCGCCGCCGCCGTCAGCGCGACGCCAGCCGATCCTGCGACGAGTCCGGGAGCCTGACCCAGGTCGGCCGGCCGAGAGCGTTGGTCGCGAACTGCGAAAGCGCGCGGCGCCAGCGGCTGGCGGCGCCGTCGTCGAGGCGCGCCGTGAGCGTTCCGCTGAGTCGGGCGGGCGAAAGCAGGTCGTGGAAGCCGGCGGTCTTCTCGAGGAGCGTGAGCGTGCCGCCCTCGATCGCGAGGCTGCGCGGTTCGCCGTCTCCCCCCGACGGGGTGGCGAATGCGGCGCCGCCGTAGATCCCCACCTCGCCCTTCGAGACGATCACCAGCCGGAGGACGAGATTCGTCGCATCGGCGTCGAGCGGTGTCTTGCCCGGCTCCGGCGTCCACACCAGCTGCGCGTGCAGGAACGCGGCGCTCGGGCGCTCGGCGCCAGCCTCGGCGAACTCCGCGACGAAGCGGTCGAGCGATCCTTCGAGCGCGATGTCGGAGAACCAGTAGCTCTCCTCGGAGGGGAGGCGGGTGAAGACGCCTTCCGCGAACTCCTGGCGGAGTTCGAGCGGCGCCGCTCCGAGGGCCTGCACGTCGACCTCGCCACCGCTCGGAATCGAGCGGCAGCCTGCGGTGGCGCAAGCGAGGAACGCGCACGCGGCGAGGCACCATGGACCGGTCGGGCGATTCATCCGGATTCTCCTGTCAGGCGAAGTCGTGCGTCGGACGCGAGCGTGCGCTGCGTCTCGCGGCTGCCCGGCACCGGCGGCACGCCGAGCCCGAGCAGGCTGATCGCGTCGCGCTCGACGATCTCGCGCAGCACGCTCCGCGAGATGTGCGGGAGCGGCGTCGACTGGACCCAGCTGTTGACGGCGTAGATCGCCTCGATCGCGCGGGCCGGCATGTCGAACGGGTAGCCGGAGGCGAACAGGAGCTTTCGGTCGACGCCTGCGTCTCGGCAGGCCTGCAGCGTGTGCAGGAGTTCCCAAGGTCGCGCGACGACGCCCGCGAGGTGCGTGAAGACGCGGTCGTGCTTGCCGAGCAGCGCGATCGTCTCCGATGCGAACGGGCTGCCGAGACCGCCGATCACAAGCGAAAGCCGCGGGAAGGCGCGCGCGACTTCATCGAGGAGGTACGGTCGCCCGAACTCGAGCCGCGCCGCGGCCGGCAGCGGACCACTCCAGCCGACGAAGACCGGCAGCTGCTCGACTTCCGCGCGGTCGAACACGCGCATCGCGCGGGTGTCGGACGGGTGGAAGCCCTGCAGGCAGGGATCCACCCAGATTGCGGACGCACCATCGCGCCGTGCGTTCTCGACCATCGAGGCGGCATCGCGGGCCATCGGGTCGACGGCCCGGGCGAGGAAGAGCCGCCCGTTCGAGCGCTCGACCACCGGGCGCAGGTAGGACTCGGGCACCGCGCCTCGGAGCAGTTCGCTCTGGAATCCGACGATCACCCCGGCGTCGACCGCACCGAGGGCGGTTTCGAGCGTCTCCGGCGACGGATCGGGCTGGAGCCAGCGCGAGGCGTTCGATCGCCGGACCGCGGCGGAGAGCTGGTCGCCGAGGTCGTCGGTGCGGGCCCAGAGCCGCATTTCGAGGTCGACGATCATGACGGGAATGTAGCGGAGCAGGGCAGCGAACGCCGTCGGGAGCCCTCCTATACTCGCCCCCATGTCGAAGGCCGTCTGGCAGCCCGAGGAACTCGCGACCGACCCGCACCGCCGCGGCGACAAGGCGGACAAGGTGCGGGCGATGTTCTCCGCAATCGCGGGGGCGTACGACCTCAACAACCGCGTGCACTCCTTCGGGCTCGACCAGCGCTGGCGCCGCGTCGCGGTGCGGATGGCCGAAGTGCGCCCGACCGATGACGTCGTCGACATCGCCTGCGGTACCGGCGACCTGACGGAACTCTTCGCGGCCGCCGGCCCGCGCTCGATCCGCGGCCTCGACTTCACGCCGCCGATGCTCGACATCGCCCGGGAGAAGGCGGCCCGCCGGAAGTGGTCGGGCGCTGCTCCGACCTATGCGCACGGCGACGCGACCGCGCTCGAACTGCCGGACGCCTCGGTCGACGTCGCGTCGATCGCCTTCGGCCTGCGCAACGTCGGCGACCCCGCGCGCGCGCTCGCCGAGTTCCGGCGCATCCTCCGTCCGGGTGGTCGCCTGATCGTGCTCGAGTTCGACGAGCCGGAGAATCGGCTCATCCGCGCGGCCAACCGCCTCTACACCCACCGGATCATGCCGTGGACGGCGTCGCTGCTCGCGCGCGACCGCTCCGGCGCCTACCACTACCTGCCGCGTTCGGTCGAGACCTTCCTCGACCGCCGTGCCCTCCGCGCGGCGATGCTTGCCGCCGGATTCTCGCGAGTCGAGCAGCGTTCGCTGACCTTCGGCACCTGCGTCGCGAGCCGCGCGACGGTCTGAGCGCGCGCGAGACGCAAAGTGTGCGCGTCGGCGCCCGGGAACGCGAAGTTCCGCGGCATGCGGGCGCGTTCTGCGAAAGGCGATCTCCACCCTGTGGTTGTCCTCCCGCCCGACGGATCGGGCAGCACCCGTACGGCTGGAGGATCCGGCTTCGACGACACCGAGACACGACGGCGGGAGCGCCCGGTTGTCTCCTTGGTTGGAGCAAGGCCATGTCGAAGGCCAAGGATCGATCCAACGACCGAATTCTCCGTCTTTCCCCCGACGCACCATCCGCCGATTGGGCGGCGACGCCGCCTCGTCCCGGCGAGCGCCTCGAGCGGCTTCTCGACCGGCTCATGGCGGGCGATCGCCACGCCTGTCGCGAGCTGATCCGCGAGTTCCTCGACGAGGGTCACGAGGCGGCCGACGCGATGCACCGGCTGCTCTGGCCCGCCTGCGCGCTGCTCGACGACCTCTCGCGCCGCGACCAGATCGCGCCGATCCACCACCACTGCGGAACGGTGCTTCTGTCGCAGCTCGCGCAGCGGCTCGAATGCGCCCTCGGCCGGAATCCCGCCCGAGGCGTGGGGCTGCTGGTCTCGAGCGGCCCCGGCGCGACCGAGGAACTTGCGGCCGAGCTCTTCTCGGGGCTCGCCGAGGCCGATGGCTTCGAGACCGTCTTCCTCGGGGGCGGCTGCGAGTCCGACGACCTCTATCGGGAAATCGGACTCCGAAAGCCCCGGTTCTTCGTGAGTTTCGCCGCCTCCGGACCGGACGCGCCGCGGCTGCGCCGGCTCATCGACTCCGTGCGGTCGCATCAGCCCGTCGCGGGTCTGCGCATCGGGGTGGGTGGAGGCGTGTTCCGCCGCGCTCCTGGGCTTGCCGACGAGATCGGGGCGGATTTCGCGGCCGATACGCCCTTCGAGATGCTCGAGGCGCTGCGTCGGCTGTCCGGAGACCCGGCGAGCTGCGGAAGCGAGCGGGTGGGCGGTCGCGCACGGGCGGCATGACGCGACCAGCCGATTTTCGGACGAACGACCGGCGGGGCCCCCGAACTCGGGGGCCTCGCTTTCGCTCCGTTCCGTGAAATTCCGGAACGGCGCCAATCGTTGCCCGTACACTCGATACCCGTCTCGGGAGCCCTTCAAGATGCTGGATCCGAAGACCGAACGCCTGACCATCCAACGCGCCCGCCGCGGCGATCGCGAGGCGGTGGCCGAGCTGATCCGCGCCTACCAGCGCCCGCTCGAGATGTTCCTCTTCCGGCTCTGCGGAAAGGCCGATCTCGCCGAGGATCTCGCCCAGGAGGCGTTCGTCCGCGTGATGCGGTCTCTCGACCGCTTCGACGAGCGTTTCCGCTTCTCGACCTGGCTCTTCACGATCGGCAAGCGCCTGCTGGTGAACCATCAGCAGAAGATGCGGCCGCGCGCGGACAGCGAGGCGGTCGAGTATCGCGGCAGCACCGCCGCGACTCCGGAGGGCGAGGTGCTCGAGGCCGAGCGCGGCGAGCGCGTGCAGCAGCTCGTCGGCGTCGCGCTCGAGGCGCTGCCCGAGCCGCAGCGCGAGATCGTCCTTCTGTTCCATCAGCAAGGCTGGTCGGTGCAGCAGATCAGCGCCGAGCTCCGCATGCCCGAGGGCACGATCAAGAGCCATCTCTTCCGCGCGCGCCGGCGCATGCTGGCGGCGATCGAGCAGGCCGCGCCCTGCTCGGAGGAGCTCTTCCGATGAGCGCTTCCGGCGGCGGCGATTTCGGCGCGCGCGCCCACCGGCTTCTCGTGCGGGTGCTGCTGGCGCTTCGCGGCGAGGTTCGTCGCTCGGACAATCCGCTCGCCGACGAAGCGCGCGTGCAGCTGCTCGCCGACCGCATCATGCGCGAGATCCCGCGGCGGGTGATCCCCGTCGGACTCGCCGCGCTCGTCGTGGTGGGCGCGTTCTGCGCGATGCCGCTCGTGCGCGATGTGATCGAGCACGGAGCCGATGGCCAGCCCGCTGCGGCGACCGTCGC
>Ga0315906_10002088_pt1 | contig 28668 bp, 26 predicted proteins | sample LakEriMetagenome_4_FD_203526 | JGI IMG/M metagenome (GOLD analysis project Ga0315906, IMG submission 203526) | Freshwater fungal communities from buoy surface, Lake Erie, Ohio, United States - Buoy 2 MA122 | ecosystem: Environmental > Aquatic > Freshwater > Lake > Lake biofilm | place: USA...
CAAAGTAGCGGAAATACTCTCGCTCAAAAAAATTTACCTCAAAATGTTTCTCAGGCGCGTGCTGCTCGAACTAAAGACTTAAGCCGATGGACTCCGCGTATTCAGGAGAACTATCCTGCCAGCGCACATCGTGATGAAATTCAGGGTTCAGTTATCGTGCGGGTGACAGTCACCGTCGAAGGGCGCGCAGTTGACTGCTCGATCACAGAAACAAGCGGCTTTGACATTTTAGATAAGGCGGCGTGTCAATCTATGGAGCGTTACGCCCGTTTTGAACCGGCGCTGGATTATAATGGCTATCCGACTACAGGCAGCTATTCGCAGCGTATTACTTATCGCTTGAATGATTAAATTAGACTAAGCTGTCGCTCTATTGTGGGAATGGCCTCCACTTCAACACGAAGAGTAACCTATCCCACTCTCTCCGCCATTCCAGACATGTCAGCCCAACGGAGGCATTCATGTGGATCGGGTTAATCATCATCATTGGCATCCTCTGCGCCGGCTATTATTTCCTTAAATCCGCCCGCCCGGGCAATGCGAAACATACCGGCGCTCTGCGCTTGGCCGATATCCCGGCAAAGGTTCCTAATCCTTCGCGTTATGCCGGCATCTTATCCGTGACGGCCTGGGAATTTCGGGCGCCGAATCTCAGCACGGCCTGCAATTATGCACGTAAACACGATCGTATCCGGATGCCGGCGGGAGATTGCACCCCCCTGCCATTGGCCGATTGCGGTTCAAAAACCTGTGAGTGCCATTACCGCCCGGTCATCGATGGCCGCCAAGGACAACGCCGCCAAGACATCGACCGCCGGACCGCATACCGCATACAAAAGGACATCAAAGCGCATGATCGCCGCAGAATGTCTGACCGCCGCAGGGAGAATATCGGCTGGGATGACGAGCATCTGCGCTGAAACCTGGCGATTCATTCATCATTCAGCTTTATTGACGCCTCATCAGCCTGCGTTCAGGGTGTCTGAATCACAATGCAATGACTCTCTGAGTAGATTTATCTCCTTTTAGGTCATTTCATGCCGCCGCCAGACCCTGTCTGGCGTTTTTTTTGCCACAAAAAAGCCCGACATCCAGTCGGGCTTTTCCGGTCGACACATTCACAGGAAGTTGAATTCCGCATCCCCGGCCGTGCGGTACTTCGACAAGGGCATTCTGCGCCTATTGCATCCCCGCGCCACAGGAATTTTTCGGGGTTCAGCCGATCTGCGTTTTTCCACGCATGTAAGACTGCAAAACCACAGGAACGCGGATGCTGCCATCGGCATTCTGATAATTTTCCATCACCGCCACCAGGCAGCGACCCACCGCCACCCCGGATCCGTTGAGCGTATGGACGAGCTCCGGCTTGCCGGTTTCCGGATTACGCCAACGTGCCTGCATGCGGCGGGCCTGGAAGGCCTCGCAGTTGGAAATCGAACTGATTTCACGATAGGCGTTCTGGCCCGGCAGCCAGACCTCCAGATCATGCGTTCTGGCGGCACTGAAACCCATGTCGCCGGTACACAGAAGCAAACGGCGATAAGCCAGACCGAGCTTCTCCAGAATGGCTTCGGCATGCGATGTCATTGCCTCATGCACGGCATAGCTTTCCTGCGGCCGTGCAATGGCCACCAATTCGACTTTTTCGAACTGATGCTGGCGGATCATGCCTCGGACATCACGACCGTAGCTGCCGGCCTCGGCACGGAAACACTGGGTATGCGCGGTCAGCCACATCGGCAGGACGGCATCATCGGCAATTTCATCGCGGACCAGGTTGGTCAGCGTGACCTCGGATGTCGGAATCAGGTAACGTTTGCTGTCGCCGACCTGCGTGCTGAACAGGTCTTCCTCGAATTTCGGCAGCTGTCCGGTGCCGGCCATGCTTTCGGCATTCACGATCAGGGGTGTATTGTGTTCGATATAGCCGTGTTCATTGATGTGGGTGTCCAGCATGAACTGCGCCAGTGCGCGGTGAAGCTGGGCCAGCTCGCCGCGGAGCACGGTGAAGCGGGAGCCCGAAAGTTTGGCGCCGGCCGCGGCATCCAGCCAGCCATGGCGTTCGCCGAGGGCGACATGGTCTTTGACCTCGAAATCGAACACCGGCGGCTGACCCACTTTCTTGAGTTCGACATTATCGTGTTCGTCACGGCCGAGAGGAACGCTGTCGTGCGGAATGTTCGGAACGACCGCCATTGCGGCCTGCATCTCCAGCACCAAGGCATCCAGGGCCTGCTCGGATGCCTTCAATTCATCGCCGTAACCGGCGACTTCCGACATCAATGCGGTCACATCAGCGCCCTGCGCCTTGGCTTGGCCGATGGCCTTGGATCGGGTATTGCGCAGATTCTGAAGCTCCTGGGTGCGGCTGTGCAGTCGCTTGCGTTCGGATTCAAAGCACTCGAAACGGGCGACATCCAGACCGAAGCCGCGCAGACGCAGCAGAATCTCGGCGGTTTCCGGCAAATGGCTGCGGAACAGAATCGGGTCTAACATCGTACGGCATCCGGAAATGAGCTGATCAGATGCCAATTATCGCGCCGAACGCCATGTCCAGCAAGGCATTTATGCATCCAGAGCCCGTAATAACGGTGTTTCAGCGGGGAACGTGGGCTTTACGCAAAGCCCGGATACGCTCCAATTTTTCCGCGATCTTGAGTTCAGCGCCCTGCGCCACCGGCTGATAGTAGACTTTTTCGCCCAAGGCGTCCGGGAATCCGGTCTGGGCATAGTCGATGCCGCCTTCCACATCCGGGTCATAGGAATAGTCCTTGCCGTACCCCAGATCCTTCATCAGCCGGGTCGGTGCATTGCGGAAGTGCGGCGGCACATCCAAGCTGCCCGTCTCATGCACCTCGCGTTTGGCAAGGTTATAGGCCAAGTAGGCGGCATTGGATTTCGCCGCCACCGAGAGATACAGCACGCATTCGGCCAAGGCCAGCTCGCCCTCGGGTGCACCCAAACGGTCGAAAGCATCCCAGGCCTGCAAGGCGATGCCGAGCGCCCGTGGATCGGCCAGACCGATGTCCTCGACCGCCATCCGGGTCAATCGACGCGCAACATAGCCTGGATCACAACCGCCGTCGATCATGCGGGTAAACCAATACAGAGCTGCGTCGGGGTTCGAATTCCGCACCGACTTGTGCAGAGCTGAAATCTGGTCGTAAAACTGGTCGCCGCCTTTGTCGAAGCGACGGGTTCGGTCAGCCAACACCTGCTGCAATACGACATCGGTGACCTCGCCGTGCTCCGTACCGGCAACTTCTGCGGCAATTTCAAGCAAGGTCAACGCACGCCGGACATCGCCGTCGGCGGCCTGCGCGATGCTGTGCAGCTGAGCGTCAGAAATAACGATGGAGGCGGCCAGACCGTTTTCCCGGTCGGCCAGTGCCAGCCCAAGCGCGCGTTCGATGGCCTCGACCGACACCGCATCCATGACATGAACCCGGCAACGTGAAAGCAAGGCCGAATTAAGCTCGAAACTTGGATTCTCGGTGGTTGCTCCTATAAACACGATGCTGCCTTTCTCGATGTAGGGCAGAAAAGCATCCTGCTGCACCTTGTTGAACCGATGCACCTCATCCACGAACAGTACCGTGGCTTCGCCGCGCAGGAAATGCTGTTCGGCCTCGACGAGGACTTTGCGCACTTCGGGCAGGCCGGACATCACCGCCGAAATCGAGATGAAACGCGCCTTGGCGTATTGCGCAACCAGCAGTGCCAGTGTGGTCTTGCCGCAACCGGGCGGACCCCAGAGAATCATGGAATGGATGCGGCCGGACTCGATGGCCTTGCGCAGAGCCGCTTCCTCGGACAATAGACGGTCTTGCCCGACCATGTCGGCCAGTCGTCGGGGCCGCATCCGTTCGGCCAGCGGTTGCAATGCCGACTTGGCGAACAGGTCGCTCATCCGGCCTTCGGGTAGACCAAGCCGGAACCCGGACCGAGATCCCAGCCCATGAAGACCCATAGGGCGAAAAGCAGGGACCAGCCGATGAAGAACACAATTGAATAGGGAATCATGGTCGCCACCACCGTTCCAATGCCGGCCTTCGGCTCGTAACGCTGCAGGAAGGCAATGATCAGGGCGAAATAGCTCATCATCGGCGAAATGATATTTGTCACCGAATCACCGACGCGATAAGCCGTCTGGGTCACTTCAGGCGAGTAGCCCAGCAACATGAACATCGGCACGAATACCGGCGCCATCAAGGCCCATTTCGCTGAAGCCGAACCCATGGCAAGGTTCACGGTTGCGGTCAACAGGATGAATCCCAGCAACAACGGAATTTTGGGAAGCCCGAGTGCTTTCAAAAATTCAGCACCCTCCACCGCGAAGATCAGACCAAGCTGCGTCCAATTGAAAAGCGCAACGAACTGCGCCGCAAAAAACACCAGCACAAGATAACTGGAAAGCGTGGCCATCGAGGCCGACATGCCCTTGATGACGTCATTATCGCTCTTGATGGTTCCCGCGCCGACACCGTAAGCAATGCCGATCAATGCGCCGGCAAAGAAAATGAGCGCCACGATGCCGTGCAGAAAGGGGGCCAGCGCCTTCAGGAGATCAGGCTCTCCGGGGATTCGCAGCATGCCGTTCTGTGGAATTGTCGCCAAAAGAACTAATGCTGTCAGAGCAACCGTTGCAATACCCGCCCAGAGCAATCCGCGCTTTTCGGACGCCGACAGGGCATCGATGCGTTCATCGCCCTTGCCATAGTTACCATCCGAAAAGCGGCGGGCGACGATTTTTTCGGTCACGAACCAGCCCAGCAGGGTAATGATCGGGGTTGAAACCTGCATGAAATACATATTGGCCGCAGGGCTGACCGAATACGCCGGATCCACGATGCGTGCCGCTTCCTGTGACAGACCCGACAGCAGTGGATCAATGGTGCCTAGCAGCAGATTGGCGGAATACCCGCCGGAAACACCGGCGAATGCCGCGGCAATGCCCAGAATGGGATGCCGGCCGGCGGCAACAAACAGCAATCCGGACAGGGGCACGAGCAGAACATAACCGATCTCGCTGGCCATGTTGGACATCACGCCTGCAAATACGATGATCGGTGTCAGGAGAAACCGCGGAGCATTGAGCACGACAATCCTGAGGCAGGCGCCGATGAAACCGGAGTGTTCGGCCACACCGATGCCGATCAGCGCCACCAGCACCGTCCCGAGAGGCGCAAAGCCGGTGAAATTGCTGACCAGGCCGCCCATGATGCGCTGCAGACCGTCGGCACTGAGCAGATTGACCGGATTGACCAGCTCGCCGGTCTTGGGGTGCGCTACCGAGAGGTCGAATTGGCTGGCAAACCAGCTGGCAACGACAACAAATACCGTGAGAAGGAAAAACAAAGTAGCCGGATGCGGCAATAGATTTCCCGCCCGCTCGACGATACCCAGAAAACGGTCGACGGGGCTTATGCGGACTGAATCACTCATGCAATGTCTCCAGAATCATTGAACAGTTTCGACACCTTCAGGTGCCGTAAAGCGGAATCTGCTATCGGCAATGGCGGCATTCCTCTTCCAGGTACCGAAGCTGAACTCCGAAACCTGTCCGAGGTTATCGAACAGCCTCATGCTTCGGAGGCCATTTGCGTCAAAACCTAGCCATGCCTTGTCGAACGGCGAGTTTTCCGGCCGTTTCGGGAGCAGTTGCAGCCACTGGATGCCCTGTTTTGAGGGCAATTCGCTGATTGCGTAAAAGCGGTCCAGAGCCTCCGGCGATGACAGCGCGCTCAGCGGATTATCCTGATTGAGTGCGTCCTGCGTCTTTACCGTGACCTGTTTCAGGTCCGGCTCGTAAATCCAGACTTTCCAGCCATCGGCGACAATGAGCTGCACATCCGGCTTGCTGTATTCCCAGCGGAACCGGTTCGGTGACTTCATCTGCATCACCCCCTGTGAGGCCTGCACCTTTTCGCCGTTCGGACCGGTCACAATCTGCTGGAAGGGTACCGATGCCGTTTTGAGGCCTCGGGCGAATGCATCCAGCTGTTGGCGTGCGCTCTGCGCCTGCAGGGGAAGAGCCGCGGTGAACAGCAGAAGAAACAAAAGTCGTTGACGCATATCAGCCCTTGACCGGGGGCGGAGCCAGCACGGATCGGTCACCATTGTGTTCCGGCTTGGAAACGACACCGGCGGCTTCCATCGCTTCCACCAGGCGTGCGGCCCGGTTATAGCCGATCTTAAGGCGGCGCTGGACTCCAGAAATCGAAGCGCGGCGAGATTCCGTGACAATCTTGACCGCTTCATCATACAGGGGGTCGGATTCATCGCTATTGCTGCTGACCTCGGGAAGACCGGTAGCGCCGACCACCACGCCGTCACCCATCATCTGTACTTCCTCGAGCACGCCGGGAATGTATTCGGTGCCGCCACCATGCTGTTTGAGATGCACGACCACGCGGTGCACTTCTTCGTCACTGACGAATGCCCCGTGAATACGTTCCGGCAACGACGTGCCGGGCGGCATGTACAGCATATCGCCATGACCGAGCAGGGTCTCAGCACCGGACTGGTCGAGAATGGTCCGGGAGTCAATCTTGCTGGATACCTGGAAAGCGATACGTGTCGGGATGTTGGCTTTGATCAAGCCGGTAATAACATCCACGGAAGGCCGCTGCGTGGCCAGAATCAGGTGAATGCCCGAGGCACGGGCTTTCTGGGCCAGACGTGCGATCAGTTCCTCGACTTTCTTGCCGACGATCATCATCATGTCGGCGAATTCATCGATGATGACCACAATGTAAGGCAAGGCTTCGAGCGGGCGCGCCTCGATGCCGAGCTCGGGATTGGGCTTGAACAGCGGATCCATGATTGGCTGGCCAGCGTCGATTGCGTCCTGCACCTTGCGGTTGAACCCGGCCAGATTGCGCACGCCGACAGCGCTCATCAGCTTGTAGCGGCGCTCCATTTCGGCGACGCACCATCGCAGACCATTGGCGGCTTCCTTCATGTCGGTAACCACCGGCGCCAACAGGTGCGGAATACCCTGATAGACAGAAAGCTCCAGCATTTTCGGATCAATCATCAGCATGCGCACGTCCTTGGCGCTGGCCTTGTACAGCAGGCTGAGCACCATGGCATTGACTGCCACCGACTTGCCGGACCCGGTGGTGCCGGCCACCAGCAGATGCGGCATGCGCGCCAGATCGGCAACGCTTGGGCGGCCGCCAATGTCCTTGCCGAGCGCGATGGTCAGCGGGCTGTTGGACTTGTCGTACTCCTTCGAGCGCAGCAGCTCCGAAAGATAAATCATCTCACGTTGGGTATTCGGAATTTCCAAGCCGACTACCGATTTACCCGGGATGACATCGACCACACGCACCGATTTTACCGACAGGCCGCGGGCGATGTCCTTGTCGAGCGAGGAGATTTGGCTGCCTTTGACGCCGGGCGCTGGCTCCATTTCGAAGCGGGTGACCACCGGGCCCGGATAGGCGCCGACCACCTGCACATCGATGCGGAAATCCTTGAGTTTGAATTCAATCTGGCGCGAAAGCGTTTCCAGGGTTTCTTCGGAATACCCCTTGCCCTGCGGCTTGGGATCGTCGAGCAGAGACAGCGGCGGAATCTCGCTGACGCCGCCGGCATTGAACAGCGGAATTTGCTGCTCACGCTCGGCGCGGTCGCTTTTTTCGACCAACGTCGGGGCCGGCGCCGCGATTTTGATCGGCTCGCGCTTGGCACGGCGCTCGGTTTCGGTTTTACGGACTTCTTCGCGCTCGGAGCGGATGGCACGGGTGCGGCTCCATTCCGCCGCCTGGTCGGTCTTGGCCGAAAAGCGCCCGATAAGCGCCAGCACCCCGGCACCGATCCAATCCATGACCGCGAACCAAGAAATTCCCGTGGCCAAGGTCACCGACAGCAGGAAGACCGTCAGTAGAAAAAGATTTCCGCCCATTCCGCCGAACAGCGTGTCCATGCTGCGGCCGACCATATCCCCGATGAAGCCGCCGGATTGTGCCGGCAGAGCCGGCGCCGCACCGCCGATGAGATGGCACAGACCGGTACCGCTCACAAGAAAGCCGACGATACCGAGCAGTCTTAGCGCCGGTCCGAAATCGACCCGGCCGTCTCCGTCGCTGTCCATGCCGAACAAACCAATATAGGCCACGCCGGTGAGCACCAAGGGCACGGTATACGCCATGTACCCAAACAGCCAGAAACTGATGTCGGCCAGGTACGCGCCGACCAATCCACCGATGTTGTGCACCGAACCATCCAGACTGCCGGTACGTGACCAGCCCGGATCTTGTGTGGAATAAGTGACCAGACTGGCCAGAAGATAGAGCAGGATTGGAGCGATGGCCACCAGTGCCAGTTCTTTCCAAAGCTTCTGGCGTTGCTGGTCCGGCGTGGATGCGTTTTTAGCAGTGCTTCTGGCCACAGGGATTACCCGAATGCAATTGCTTCTAGTTTAACGGTTAAACCGCCCAATTGTGCGGACTTTGGCTTCTATCATCGGCTTTTTTACACTCTATACAGGCTTGATAAATCGCCGTGCAAGCCCCAAGCTATGGGTCTATCCATACCGGTTTTTGCCATGTCCTCGCCCAAACACTGCCAACTGCTCATTCTCGGATCCGGCCCGGCCGGCTACACCGCCGCCGTCTATGCGGCGCGGGCGAATCTGAAACCGGTGCTGGTTACCGGTCTGCAGCAGGGCGGCCAGCTGATGACCACCACCGAAGTGGACAACTGGCCCGGCGATGCGCACGGCCTGATGGGGCCGGATCTGATGACCCGGATGCAGGCGCATGCCGAGCGTTTTGAAACTGAAATCGTGTTCGACCACATCCATACCGCCGACCTGTCCGCGCGCCCGTTCAAGCTCAAGGGGGACTCGGGCGAATACCATTGCGATGCCCTGATCATCACCACCGGCGCCAGCGCCAAGTATCTCGGCATCCCGTCTGAGCAGAAATTCATGGGCAAAGGCGTGTCGGCCTGCGCTACCTGCGACGGTTTCTTCTTCCGCGATCAGGATGTGGCCGTCATCGGCGGCGGCAATACCGCGGTGGAAGAAGCCCTGTACCTGTCCAATATCGCCCGCAAGGTCTATCTGGTGCACCGCCGCGACCGCCTGCGCTCGGAAAAAATCCTGCAGGACAAACTTTTCGCCAAAGCCCAGGCCGGCAAAGTCGAAATCATCTGGAATCATGCCGTGGATGAAGTCCTCGGCGATGACAGCGGCGTCACCGGCATGCGCATCACGGATGTCAACACCGGCGCTGCCCGGAAAATCGACCTGCAGGGGTTTTTCGTAGCCATTGGACACACCCCGAACACATCGCTGTTCGAAGGCCAGCTGGACATGCGCAACGGCTACCTGAGCATCAAATCCGGGCTTGAGGGTGGCGCTACCGCAACCTCGGTTCCGGGGGTATTCGCGGCCGGTGATGTCGCCGATCAGGTCTACCGGCAGGCCATCACCTCGGCCGGCTTCGGCTGCATGGCGGCACTTGATGCCGAAAAATTCCTCGACAAGGACGCCTGAGCAGGGTGCACGGATCAGTGCAGCGGCCATGAGCGAATTCCGCCTGTGCCCTGCCCTGTCGGAAATCGATCCGGTGCAATGGGATGCCCTGCATGACGGCGGCAATCCGTTTTTGCAGCACGCCTTCCTGGCAGGACTGGAACAAACCGGCTGTCTACGCACGGACTGGGGCTGGCGGCCGCAACACCCGACGCTGTGGCGCGGTAACACCTTGGTGGCCGCGGCACCGGGCTACCTGAAGGACAACTCGCACGGCGAATTCGTTTTCGATCATGCCTGGGCCAATGCTTATGCGCGTTACGGCCTCGATTACTATCCGAAGTGGCTGATTGGCATTCCTTACACGCCGGTCACCGGGCCGCGTCTGCTGGCAGCGGATGACGACCTGCGCCGCCGGCTTCTGGATGGCATGATTGCCGAAGCCACGCGCAACCAGTGGTCCTCCGTGCATGTCAACTTCCCTCCCGAACGCGAGTCCGGTACTTTTTTCCCGGAATGGCTGGCTCGGTGCGATGTGCAATTCCATTGGCGCAACCGCGGATGGAAGGACTTTCCGGAATTCCTCGCAGCTTTGCAGCCGAAGAAGCGCAAGAACATCCGGCAAGAGCGCGCGAAAGTCCGGGATGCGGGTTACCGTTTCCACCAGTTGCATGGCGATGAACTGGGGGAAACCGAACTCCTGGCGATGTATGCCTTCTATACGCGCACTTTCGATGCTTATGGCAATGCCGCGGCGCTGACTTTGGATTTTTTCCGGCATCTCGCTGACACGATGCCGAAGCAGTTGCTGATCATTTTGGCCGAGCGCGAGGGCAGCATCCGTGCCGGCGCGCTTTTTCTGCGCGGTAGCGATACGCTTTACGGCCGTTACTGGGGCAGTGATGAGCAAAGCCCCGGTCTGCATTTCGAAACCTGTTATTACCAAGGCATCGACTACTGTCTGCGCGAAGGTCTGACCTCGTTCGAGCCCGGCGCACAAGGCGAACACAAAATCGCCCGCGGCTTTCTGCCGACGCCGACCCATAGCCGGCACTGGATTGCCGATGCCCGCTTCCACCCCGCCCTGCAGACCTGGTGCGCCGCTGAACAGGTCGCGCAGGCGGAATACGCACTGCACTTGCAACAGGCCGTTCCCTACGCATGAGTCCCGTCCGGATACCACAGCTTCCGGAACATTCGCCCGGACGTTTTCCACCGGCAAACCGGGCACTGAGCGACCCCGACGGACTGCTCGCCTGGGGTGGTGGTTTGGGTCCGGAATGGCTGATTCCGGCCTACCGTCAGGGGATATTCCCTTGGTTCAACCCCGGCGAGCCGATTCTCTGGTGGACGCCGGAAATCCGCTACGGATTTCTTCCCGGCAGCGTCCATCTGGGCCGCAGCCGGCGCCAACAAATGCGATCGATGGACTGGTCGATTCGCGCCGACACGGCATTCAGGGATGTCATCCGGGCCTGCGCCGAAGTACCGCGCGCCGGGCAATCGGGCACTTGGATCGGCGATGACATGATCGCGGCCTACAGCCAATTGCACGCCCTGGGCATCGGTCACAGCATCGAGGTCTTTGATGGAGAGACCTTGATTGGCGGGCTTTATGGCTTGGCGCTGGGTCGCGTATTCTTTGCCGAAAGCATGTTCAGCCACTGCAGTCAGGCCTCGGCGGCCGCCCTGTTTGCACTGAGTGAAACCCTGCATGAATGGCGATGGTCATGGCTCGATGCGCAGATGGAAAACCCGCATCTAAGGCTTCTGGGCGGACAACGCATGGATCGGACGGACTATCTGGGAATGCTGGTCCGTGATGCCGCCGAAAACGGGGTCGCAGCAGGCTGGACCACCCATTTTCCGGGTCTTAAAATCAACGATTATCTGGCCAAAACCCGCTTGGCATAGGGCTTTTCTTTGCACTTCAGGGCCAAACCTGTCAAAATAGCGCCTTCTCAACCGAAGCACCCATTCTGCATGTCCAAAGACGATTCAATTGAATTCGACGGCACCGTTCTGGAAACCCTGCCCAACACCATGTTCCGCGTCAAACTGGAAAACGGACATGTCATCACGGCACACATTTCCGGCAGAATGCGCAAAAACTACATCCGCATCCTCACCGGCGACAAGGTCAAGGTCGAGATGACCCCGTACGACCTCAGCAAAGGCCGGATTACCTACCGCGCCAAATAAGCCTCAGGGCTCAACCGACGCCGGCAGCAGCCGTTCGGGTTCGGGCAAGGCATTCACCTGCAGACCACCCTCGCCGACCGTGACGCTGGCACGACCACCGTTGACCAGTGCACCGAACAACAGCTCGTCCGCCAAGGGCCGCTTGATGCGATCCTGGATCAGGCGTGCCATCGGTCGCGCGCCCATCTGGGCATCGAAACCGTTTTCGGCCAGCCACTGACGGGCATCCGGGCTGACGCTCAGCACCACATGTTTTTCGTGCAGCAGTGCTTCCAGCTCAATCAGGAACTTGTCGACCACGCGCAGAATGTGGTCCATGCCCAGCGCCTGGAACTGCACGATGGCATCCAAACGGTTGCGGAATTCCGGGGTGAACTGTTTGCGGATGGCTTCCATGGCATCGGTAGTATGATTCTGCTCGACGAAGCCCATGGAACGGCGCGCCGCAATCTGGGCGCCGGCATTGGTGGTCAGGACGATGACGACATTCTTGAAATTGGCTTCGCGGCCGTTGGTGTCGGTGAGGACGCCACGGTCCATGATCTGCAACAGGACGTTGTAGACATCCGGATGCGCCTTCTCGATCTCATCGAGCAGCAGCACGCAGTGCGGGGTTTTCACGATTTTCTCGGTGAGCAGGCCGCCCTGATCAAAACCGACATAGCCCGGAGGCGCACCGACCAGACGACTGACTGAATGTGCTTCCATGTATTCCGACATGTCGAAACGGACCAGCTCCACGCCCAGTTGCATCGCCAATTGCTTGGTGACCTCGGTCTTGCCGACGCCGGTCGGACCGGCGAACAGGAAGCTGCCGATCGGACGATCGGGATGGCCTAAGCCGGAACGCGCCAGCTTGATGGCGGAAACCAGGGTTTCGATGGCCGGATCCTGGCCGAAAATCAGCATCTTCAGATTGCGGTCCAGATTGCGCAGCACATCCTTGTCAGATGCGGAGACCTGCTTGGCCGGAATGCGCGCCATTTTCGATACGATCAACTCGATTTCCTCTAGATCGATGACCGATTTGCGGATGTCCGGCGGCAATAGCCGCTGACGGGCACCGGCCTCGTCGATCACGTCGATGGCTTTGTCCGGCAACAGACGGTCGTTGATATGCTTGACCGAGAGGTCGACGGCGGCCTGGATGGCATCACTGCTGTAAGTGACCTCATGATGCGCTTCGAAACGCGGCTTCAGACCGTTGAGAATGGCCACCGCCTCGCCCAGAGTCGGCTCGCTGATGTCGATTTTCTGGAAACGCCGCGCCAAGGCGCGGTCTTTTTCGAATACCCCGCGGTATTCCTGGAAAGTGGTCGAACCGATGCAGCGCAACTCACCGTTCTGCAGCACTGGCTTGATCAGATTGGAGGCATCCATGGTGCCGCCGGAAGCGGAACCGGCACCGATGATGGTATGGATTTCATCGATGAACAGCACGGCGTTCGGCTCTTTTTTCAGCTGGGCCAACACCGCTTTCAGGCGCTTTTCGAAATCGCCGCGGTATTTGGTACCTGCCACCAGGGAACCGAGATCCAGAGCCCAGATCACCGCCGTACGCAGCACCTCCGGCACACGGCCTTCCACGATGCGCCAGGCCAGACCTTCAGCGAGGGCGGTTTTACCGACGCCCGGATCACCGACATACAGCGGATTGTTCTTGCGTCGGCGGCACAGGACCTGGATGGTGCGTTCGACTTCCTCCTCGCGGCCGATCAGGGGATCGATCTTGCCCTCGATGGCGAGCTCGTTGAGGTTGACCGCGAATTCGGCCAGCGCATTGCCCTTGGCTTCCTCGGCGACCTCCGGTCCACGACTGTCTTCGGCCTGCTCTTCGGGCGGCTCTCCACTGCGCGCCACACCGTGCGACAGGTAATTCACCACATCCAGCCGGGTGATGTCCTGTTTCTGCATCAGGTAGACGGCGTGCGAATCTTTTTCACTGAATATGGCCACCAGTACATTGGCGCCGGTCACTTCCTTCTTGCCCGAAGACTGAACATGGTAAACCGCACGCTGGAGCACGCGCTGGAAACCGAGCGTCGGCTGGGTATCGCGGTTGTCGTCTTCGGGCAGGATGGAGACGTTGTCGTTGATGGCCTGGCGCAGGCCGCTGGCAAGCTGATCGATCTCGGCGCCGCAGGCGCGCAGCAGCCCGAGCGCCGAAGCGTTTTCAAGCAACGCCAGCAGGAGATGGTCGACTGTCATGAATTCATGGCGTGACTCACGGGCATCCTTGTAGCATTGACCGATGGACACTTCGAGTTCTTTACTGAACATAGCCTGCTCCTGATGCCTTGATTACAGCGGTTCCATCATACTTAACAGAGGATGGTGGTTCTGACGTGAAAATTCATTGACCTGGTTTACTTTCGATTCAGCGACTTCCCGCGAGTACACGCCGCCGGTTCCGCGTCCGCGGGTATGGATCTGCAGCATCACCTGGGTGGCTTTTTCCTGATTCATCGCGAAGAACTCCTGCAGCACGAACACGACGAAATCCATCGGGGTGAAATCGTCATTGAGCAGGACCACCTGAAAACGGCCGGGAGGACCGACCTCGGTGCGCACCGCTTCAAGCAGGGCATCGCCGCCGATATGCTGGTCTGGTGTTTTATTTCCGGTCATGACCTATAAATAGGGCATCCCCCCTCAAAATACAAGGGGCGCCAAATCGGCGATAATGGCGATATTGATAAACAAGGATTTAAGCCCCATCTCCCGCCCATGAGCTACCGAACCGGCACATTCTGGCAACCGGACGTCACCGTCGCGACCGTGGTCGAGCGTGACGGGCATCTGTTGATGGTCGAAGAGCGTGTCGCCGGCAACCTGGTCTATAACCAGCCGGCTGGGCATCTGGAGCCGGGTGAATCGATCCTTCAGGCGGCGGTCCGCGAAACCCTCGAGGAAACCGGCTGGCAGGTCGGCCTCACCGCATTCATCGGCGCCTATCAATGGAAAGCCCCGGAGACCGGCCGTGAGTATCTGCGCATGGCCTTTGCTGCCGAACCGCTGCAACATGATGCCGGGCGCGTGTTGGATGAGGGCATCATCGCCGCACACTGGATGCAGCCGTCAGAAATCGAGGCTTTAGCCGACCGGCATCGCAGCCCTTTGGTATCGCGAGTGATTGCCGATTATCTCAACGGTTCTCGGCATCCGCTTGGCCTGTTACAAAGTCTGTGAGCCCGGCATGAACATCATGTTGGGCGTGTCGGGCGGCGTGGATTCTTCGGTGGCCGCGTTGCTGCTCAAGCAGCAGGGTCATGCGCTCAGCGGCCTGTTCATGCAGAACTGGGATGAAGAGGACGACGGCGAGTGCCGCGCCGAAGAAGACCGCAAGGATGCCCTTGCCGTCTGCGGCAAGCTCGGTATCCCGTTTTATTCGCGCAATTTCGCCAAAACCTACTGGTCGGAAGTCTTCACCCATTTCCTGTCGGAATACAAAGCCGGACGCACCCCAAATCCGGATGTGCTGTGCAACCGCGAAATCAAATTCAAGACCTTCCTCGATGAAGCCAAGGCGCTGGGTGCGGATAAAATCGCAACCGGTCATTACGCCCAGGTGCGCGAGAAGGATGGCCACTTCCAGCTGGTGCGCGGCGCAGATGCCGGCAAGGACCAGACCTACTTCCTGCACCAGCTGGGCCAGACCCAACTTGCCGCTACCCTGTTCCCGATCGGCCATCTGCCGAAATCCGAAGTGCGGGCATTGGCCGCCGGCGCCGGTTTCGCTACCGCCGCCAAGAAGGACTCCACCGGCATCTGCTTCATCGGCGAGCGGGATTTCCGCGACTTCCTAGGCCAGTACATCCCGGCCAGAACCGGCGAAATCCGGAGTGTTGACGGACTGCGCGTGGGCGAACACGCCGGTGTGTTCTATTACACCCTCGGCCAGCGCGAGGGCCTGCATATCGGCGGCATCAAAGGCCGTGCGGCGGCTCCCTGGTTCGTGGTCGGCAAAGACATCCACCGGAACATCCTCTATGTCGACCAGGGCGTCGAATCACAGTGGCTGCAGTCCCGCTCACTCCGCAGCGAAACCGCGCACTGGGTAGCGGGCATGGCGCCTGCTGCCAAATTCCGCTGCACCGCCAAAACCCGTTACCGCCAGCAGGATGTCGCCTGCCAGGTGCATGTTCTGCCCGACGGGACACTGGATGTACTGTTCGACGAACCGCAGCGTGCAGTTACGCCGGGCCAATCGCTGGTACTGTATGCCGACGATGTCTGCCTTGGTGGCGCCGTCATTGCCAAAACCGATGCCCCCATGGAAATCCGACTCCGCCAGGAAACTACCGCATGAAAGACCGTGCACTCGCCCTTGCCGCCCTGCTGCAGGCCGTCGAACAGGTCCAGTTGATGGCCAATCAAGGCCAGGCCCAGACCGAACCGCTGGGCACCTGCATCAACAGTCTGTTCGTATTCGATGCTGAACAGACCGAGGATGTTTACGGCAACCGGCACCAGCTCAAGCCGGGATTGAAGCGCCTGCTCAATCAACTGCAGGGCGAATCGACACGTGACAATGCCATCATCCGTATCGCATTGAACGTCCTGCATCTCGAGCGTCAGTTCAACCGCAATGCGCAGGCAATACAGACCGTGCATGCCGCACTGCAGGACATCAAGCTGCAGGCCGAAACCTCGGGAGCGACGCATCCGGATGTCTTGGCGGCGCTTGGAAAACTGTACGCCGAAAAAATCAGCCCGCTCGGGCCGAAAATCATGGTGCAGGGCAATCCGGTGTACCTGGCCCAGGCCCAAGTCGTATCCGAAGTCCGTGCCGCGCTGCTGGCCGCCGTGCGTGCCGCCCTGCTCTGGCGCCAACTGGGCGGCAGTTACTGGGATTTCTTCCTGTCGCGCGGCCGGATTACCGAAGCCACGCGTTCGCTGCTCGGAATGATTTAAGCATTCAACGCAGCGAGGATGTCGGCTTCGATATCTGCCGGCTTGTCAGTCGGCGCATAACGCTTCAGTACGGAGCCGTCACGGCCGACCAGGAATTTGGTGAAATTCCATTTGATGGCACTGATGCCGAGCAACCCGCTCTTTTCTTTCTTCAGCCACTGGTAGAACGGATGCGCTCCGCTGCCGTTGACTTCAATCTTTCCGAACATCGGGAAACTGACGTCATAGCTCAGCGAACAGAAATTCTTGATTTCTTCGGCATCACCCGGTTCCTGATGGCCGAACTGGTCGCAGGGAAAGCCAAGCACGGCGAACCCGGCATCCCGGTGTTTGCGCCAGAGCGCTTCCAAGCCGCTGTACTGGGGCGTGAAGCCGCATTTGGAGGCGGTATTGACCACCAGCAGGACTTTGCCTTTGTAATCGGCGAGGGCAACGTTCTTGCCATCGATATCGATGGCGGAAAATTCATAGGCAGTGCTCATGGTGGACTCCATATCGGTGACGAAACTAGGATAACGCAAAAGAAAATGATAAATGTCAAGCTGATATCTTATATTCTTGAATAAGACCATGATTTCATTTTGCCGTTTTCATACGGCATGACCCCATGGAATTGGCGCGGATCATCGTCGAACACCAAGGGCAAAAACTGGCGATCCCCGTCCCACATCGGCAGCTCCATGATCTTGTCGATATCCACCCAGCACAGATCACCTTCAGGATTGCGGGTGAACGGTGTTCCGCTGAAATGTTCGACAAGAAAAATCAATCCGTACCAATGCTCGCCATTCTTGCCGAAAAACGGCCAGGAAATACTGCCGCGCAGACTGATTTTTTCGCAGACGATGCCGGCTTCCTCCATGACTTCCCGACGCACACTGGCCACCACATCCTCATCGTCTTCGACTTTGCCGCCGAGTCCGTTGTATTTGCCCAGATGTTCATCGGTGTCCCGGGCATTACGGTGGATGAGCAGCACCTGGCGGCCATCGGCTGAGAGCACATAGGCCAGCGTGGCAAGAATGGGGCAATAGGGCATGGTAACGGCAATTCCTCTAAACTGAAGGCACATTATCGCCGGATTCCGCATGATCACCACCACCGCACCGAAAAAAATTGCCGTGATCGGCGGCGGGCCTGCGGGTTTGATGGCGGCGCAGACTGCCGCTGTGGGTGGCGCAGAAGTCCATCTGTATGAACGCAAAGCCTCGGTCGGTCGGAAATTCCTGATTGCTGGACGTGGTGGCCTGAACCTGACCCATGCCGAGCCGATGGAAGATTTCAGCATGCGTTTTCGCAACCAAAGCACCGCGGTAGCGACCTGGTTGGCATCCTTAGATAACACCGCCATACGCCAATGGGCCGAACAACTCGGCATCGCCACCTTTGTCGGCAGCTCCGGCCGGGTATTCCCAACCGACATGAAGGCGGCACCCTTGCTGCGGGCCTGGTTGAAACAGCTGCGTGCCCTAGGCGTACAATTCCACGTCAATCACCGCGCCATTGCCTTCGAAGGCGACCGGCAACTGCGGCTGCAGACCACGAAGGGTGAGATTAGCGTCGGCGCCGATGCCTTCATTCTTGCGCTGGGAGGCGCCAGCTGGCCGCAGCTGGGGTCGGACGGCAGCTGGCAGAACGGCCTTTTGCCGGAAGGCCTGGACATCGTCCCGCTGCAAGCCGCCAATTGCGGTTTTGAAATCGCCTGGTCGGATTTCTTCAAAGACAAATTCGCCGGTGAACCGCTGAAGCCCCTGAAGATACGATTGGCTGGTCGCGATGATGCCTTGCAGGGGGAATGTGTCATCAGCGAATACGGCATCGAGGGCAGTCTGATCTATGCACTGAGCGCCGATATCCGCGAAACCATCGCGCGCGACGGACAGTGCACGCTGCTGCTGGACCTGCTGCCGGATCATGAGCTGCCCCGTATCACTGCAGCGGCCGGAAAACCGCGCAACGGCCGCAGTCTCAGCGATTTCCTGCGCCGGCATTTCAAGCTTTCCGGTGTGAAAACCGCCCTACTCTACGAACTGGCCGACCGCCAGCAGCTTGCCGATCCGCAGGTGCTGGCAAAACTGTTGAAAGCCCTGTCCTTGACGCTCACCGCACCGCGCCCCATTGCCGAGGCGATCAGTACCGCCGGTGGCGTGGCATTGACGCAGCTGGATGCACATTTGATGTGGCGAAAGCATCCCGGCCTGTTCTTCGCCGGCGAAATGCTGGACTGGGAAGCACCGACCGGCGGTTACCTGTTGACGGCCAGCATGGCCAGTGGCCACTGCGCGGCTCTGGGTGCACTTGGCACTCCTTTCGATAATATGTAAAGCAATACTTGCCATCCATACCGACTCAAATCTCCACGGACACGGGTTATTATGAATCTCCATTACCGTATTGAGCCACTCCATGATCCTGCGCGCCTTTCTCGCCCTTGTCCTGTTTACCGCGTTGTCGACCAGCGCCGCCGATAAACCGGCAGCGCCCTACACCATCGCAGTCTGGAGTGATGTGTCATTCAACAGTGAGGGCGGCGTGAGCGAAAGCCGTATCCTCAAGGAAGCCGATTATCCGGTGAAGTTCCTCGATGCGGTCAAGGCTAAGATTGCCGCCATGCGCATCACCCCGCCGGAGCAGGACGGCAATCCAGGCGAACTGCGCAGCGGCGTGCGTGTCAGCTACCTGATCACACCCTCCGCGTCCGGGGCCAGCGTCAGCCTGCAGGAAACTCTGCTGGCGCCCTTGCCGCTGCGGGAAGTCTACGTCGCGTTTCCGAAATCCCTGAACCGAGAAGACAGCTGGAAAGGCCGCATCGACATTCGATGCGCTATTGATAGCGATGGGCAGTGCCAGAATCCGGTAATGACCAGTGACAACGGCAGTTTGCCGGAGGATGCCCGTCGCTTTGCCAAGGACTCCATCAGCAAGTGGAAATTCGCACCGCAGACCGTCAACGGTCAGGCCATCCCGGGCGAGTTCCGCATGAGCATGGAAATCGCCCCCGATCCGCGTGCCATTGAGGATTTCCGGGACCCGCGAAAACTGTAAGATCCGTGAACCGGTATTACCAGTCGCTGCGCTCGGGCAAAAGCCCTTTCAACTCGGCATCGCTCAGGTTGCGCCATTGTCCGGGTTTCAGCGCGCCGAGCTTGAGGTTGATGATGCGTACACGGCGTAATTGGGTAACGCGGTAGCCGAATGCGGCCGCCATCAGACGGATCTGTCGGTTCAGGCCCTGGGTCAGCACGATGGCGAAACCGTAAGGTGCGATTTTCCGGGTCTTGCAGGGCAAAGTCATGTCGCGGTGGATGCGCACGCCTTTGGCCATGCCACGCAGGAAATCGTCGGTCACCGCTTTGTTCACCGCGACCAGATATTCCTTTTCCTTGCGGTTTTCAGCGCGCAGCAGTTCATTGACGATGTCGCCGTTGCTGGTCAACAGAATCAGACCTTCGGAATCCTTGTCCAGTCGGCCGATCGGAAAGATGCGTTGCTCGTGATCGACGAAATCGACGATGTTGCCTTTCACGCTTTGGTCGGTCGTGCAGGTGATGCCGACCGGTTTGTTCAGCGCGATATAGACGTGCTTGCGGGTGCCGGGCTTTACATTGCGGATACGCAGGGTCTGGCCGTCGATCAGGACGGTATCGCCCTCCTCGACCCGCGTGCTCAGCGATGGCTTGTTGCCATTGATGCTGACCCTGCCTTCCTTGATCAGCGCATCGGCCTCGCGCCGGGAACAGAAGCCGGTGTCGGAGATGAATTTGTTGACACGCACCGTCACCGGTCAATTGCCGCTGTCAAAGGAATGCAGGGTGATGTCGAAAACCAACTTGCCTTTCGGGGTATCAGCGCCAGGTGAACCGTCATAGGCGAGATTGCCCGGTATCCAGAAACGGAAGGTATCCCCGGGACGCATCAACAGAACACCCTCCTGCCAGCCTTTGATAAGACCACGCAGCGGAAACCGCGAGGGCGAACCGCGCGGGAGCGAGCTGTCGAACATGCGGCCCTGGAAATCCCAGCCGACGTAGTCGATTTCGATGGTGCTTTCCGGTGTGGGGCCCGGCCCGTCTTTGCCACGCTTCAGAATCACGTAGCGGAGTCCGCTGGGGGTACGGATGGCGTTGGCCGGCGGTAGACGCAGGTTGTCAGGCGGCTGCAGGCGCTCGGCAATCGATCGCGTATCCGCTGACGGACTTTGTGCAAGGGCCATCAGCGGTGCTGCGCCGGTAAGCGCCAGAAGCAGAAACAGGATGCGGTGACTCATAAAAAACCTCGTATCAGGGCGACAGCAAACGGACACGGAAGCTGCGTCCCTTGATTTTATCCTGTCTGAGCAGCTGTAGCGCCTTGTCGGCCACGCTTTTATGTAGCGCTACGTAAGAACGGGTGTCGAATAGGGCAATTTTGCCGACCGATTTGCCGTCAATCATCTGTTTGGCGGTCAAGGCACCGAGGATATCGCCGGGACGCAGTTTGTCCTTGCGACCGGCATCAATGACCACGGTCTTCCACTCCGCTTTCAGGGGCGCCAGCTTGATGCTGGACAGATCCAGACGCTGCCAGCGCGCCGTCATTCCCATTTGCTCTTCGATGGCCTTGACCCGTGCCATTTCGCCCGGAGCCACCAGTGCCAGTGCCTGACCGTCTTTCCCGGCACGGCCGGTCCGTCCGACGCGGTGCACGTGGACATCGGCCTGATGCGCCAGTTCATAACTGAAAACCAGCGGCAGATCAGACACATCCAGTCCGCGGGCGGCGACATCGGTGGCGACCAGCACGCGCACGCTGCCGTTCTGGAAGCGCACCATGGCCTCGTCGCGGTCGCGCTGTTCGAGATCGCCATGCAGGGCGCAGACATCGAATCCGGCCTTGGCCAGATGCTGTTCGACGTTCTGGCAGTCGATCTTGGTGTTGCAGAACACCAGCGCCTGCGCCGGCTGTAACTGCCCGAGCAGCTGCAACAGTGCATCATTCTTGCGGTAGGCGGGCACTTCGAAGAACCCCTGTGCAATATGCTCGGAACGGGTATCGGTATCGAGCAGGATCTCCAGCGGATCGCGTTGATAGCTTTTCGATAGGGCGCGCACAGCGTCCGGAAAGGTCGCCGAGAACAGCAGGGTCTGATAGTTCGACGGCAAGGCCTTCCGGATGGCCTGGATGGCGGGCTCGAAGCCCATGTCGAGCATGCGGTCGGCCTCATCCAGAACCAGCGCATTCATTGCTTCGAGCTTCAATGCGCCGGTTTCAATCAACTCGAGAATCCGGCCCGGCGTGCCGACCACGATGGCCGGTTCATGCACGAGGGATTCCACATGCACACGAACCGGAATGCCGCCGTAGAACGCGGAGACCTTCACGTTCGGCAGACGCACGGCAACTTTGCGGATGGCCTGCGTGACCTGATCGGCCAATTCTCGGGTCGGACACAACACTAAAGCTTGCACCCCGCTGGGAGCTTTCAGGCCCTGCAGCAGACCCAGCGCGAACGCCAGGGTCTTGCCGCTGCCGGTCTTGGCCTGTGCCAGCACATCACGGCCGGCCAGAATTTCGGCCAGCGCGGCCTGCTGGATCGGGGTCGGCACGGTCATGCCCTGACTGGTCAACGCATCGAGCAGTTCCACGCGCAGCGGCCATTGGGAAAAATCAGACATCGGTGTTCCGTTGATCGCGCCGCTGGGACGCCAAGTTGCTTAGTATGACGGGTTTGATCACAGCCGACAAAACACTGCCTGCAGGCATTCAGCAAGCAGACCGACCGGGAATTGACGGCTAGGACCTGGAAAATCCGTCCAGAATCTGCTGCTTGTCCTGCCACAGGCCGTTCATCCATTGCTGGAATTGCGCTCGGAACGACCTGTCATTCTCGTAATCACCGGCACGCAAGGCGTCCGGAATCGGGCGCAAACGGACATCGACATGCACCTGCTTGATGCGGTCGGCAATCAAATCGGCCATGCCCGGAATACCGTTCGGGTAATGCAAGGTCACATCCAAAATGGCATGCAGGCCCTTACCCATGGCATCGAGCGCATAAGCCATGCCGCCCGATTTCGGTTTCAGCACGTCCGGCAAAGGCGATTGCTGCTGGGCATGCTTGGCCGGAGTGAAGCGGGTGCCTTCGGGAAAAATCATGATTGAGACTGGCTTGCCGAGGAATTTCTCACAGGCCTTGCGGGTGGCGGCAATGTCCTGTCCAGCCAGCTCCGGACGCTTCTGCAACTGCGATTTGGTGTGACGTTGCATGAACGGGAAATCCAGCGCCCACCAGGCCAGTCCCAGCATGGGCACCCAGAACAATTCTTTCTTCAGGAAAAAGCGCATGAACGGAATGCGTTTGTTGAACACCTTCTGCAGCACCAGGATATCGACCCAGCTTTGATGGTTGGACAGCACCAGATAATGGCCATTGGCCGCAAGCGCACTGTCTTCGCGATAATGCACCTGCATGGTGGTCATATGATCCATCATCCAGCTGTTGAAACCGATCCAGGCTTCAGCCAAGCCGATGATCCAGCGATCCAACAGGACTTGCAGGGATTTGATCGGCAGCAGAGCCTTAAGCAGTGCGCACAGCAGAAGCAGCGACACCCGAATCACGGTATTGGCGATAATCAACAGGTAAATCAGCGGAACGCGCAGCAGAATCGGAATTCGGACAAGCATGGCAGGCCTTGACGGAAAAGGGACAGGGCCGCCGACTTGGCTATACTGACAGAACCCCGTTACCGGCATTTTATCATGAGAGTTTCTGTATCCGGTGCGATGAACGGGAACCGTCATTCGTCCTTGATGTCGGCCAGTGCGGCCGGGGCCGGTGTGCAGGTTCGGCGATACGCATGCCAGGCCGAAATCCAGCCACGACGTGATTAGATGGCCCACTGGGTGAACAGAACACTGCAACAGGTTACCGCGCCCTCGGCTTTCTGCAACTCGGACACGTCCACAGCCGTGACTGCATAACCAGCTGCCTCAACTATTGCCTGAGTTTTCGGGAACGATAATGGCATCAGGATTGAGGTGTCGATACGCACCACATTGGCGGCATGCGGCTCGTGTTCATCGACACGAATCTGCTGATATTCTTTGAAATAAGCGGCATCCACCCAATCCGGATTGATCAGTACGGTGTCATCGGACAATGCGGTCACCGCTGATTTCAGGTGAAGACAGTCCTGCATTGGCACGGCGGTAACCGAGTACCCGAAAGGCTTCAGAATGTCGGCCAGCTGATCAATCGCCGATTGGTTGCTGCGTTGTGACAGCCCAACGAACACGCGCTTGCCGATGCGCAGTACATCGCCGCCGTCAATGGTGCTCGGTGCGCTGATGCGTTCCACCTGTTTGCGTACCGCCTGCACGGCCGGCGCAATGGCGTCCACTTCCGCGCGCCGGCTCTCGGCGCCCGGACGGGTCAGCACGGCCAGCTCATCGAACAATAAAACGGTGTCTTCAACGAACACCGAATCGGGCAAGTCCGGTTCAGCCGGTAGTTCGGTGACGCTGACACCCAACCGTGTAAGGGCCGAGATGTAGTCAAGGTGCTGGGCTTGCGCCAGCGCGGCATCAATTGCTTCGCGGCCGATGAAGCTCAGCTCGCAGTCGGCAATGGCGGGACTGACGGCGCGGCACAATGCATGCATGATACAAATATCAGGCACTTAAAACGTAATCAATCGCCGCCCGTACCGCCGCCACTTGCGCGGCGTTGCAGATTCTCGGCGTGGTGCGCGGGCTGTCCGGGTACACTTCGGTGGTGGTAGTAAAACGCGCGTCAGTCATGCCGGCGCACAGGCCCAGGGCTTTGTAGTCATACAGAATCACGCCCGGCGCCACCACCGGTGAACCGATGATCTCGCCCTTGGCATCACTCGGGGCGATGTGGGTCACCTCGGCCACCGCGGCATTGACTGCAGTCTGGAACGCCAGCTGCGGGTTCTTTTCGTCGCCGCACAGGTAGAACCCGTCCGGAATCTCGCCGGGCACGAACACCTCGCCGTCGCGGGCGGCTTTGGCCGGGCGGAATTCGGTTTCGTCCGAGTCGGTGGTTTCGTGCAGGTCGATATGCAACAGCACCCTGCCCTGCAACGGCGCCACCAGGCTTATCAGCGCGGCCGCTTCCTGCGTTCTGCCCTGTCCGGTAAACGAACGGTTCGGGTCGAGCGCTTCGGCATTCCAGCGCTGCACGCGTTCGTAGGCCCAGGGACTCACGCACGGGGCCAGCAGAATGTTGATCTTGCCGGCGTAGTCGCCGCCGTGGGCATCCATGAACGCCAAGGCGCCCTGCACACCGCTGGTTTCGTAGCCGTGCACGCCGCCGGTCACCAACGCCACGGGCAGATCATCGCGCCAGTCGCGGGTTTTAACGGCCAGCAGCGGGTAGCGTTCACCGCCGTAGTCAATCTGGCCGTATTCGGCCACGTCAAAGCGCTCACGCAAGGCATCGATTTTGCTCAGTACATCGTCGGCATAGCTGCGTGATTTTAAGCGGGAGGCGAGCCAGGCGGCTCTGTCGGCAGAACTCCAGGCTACAAGCGGTTTTTCATGTGTATAAACAATCTGATCTTTTGACATGGCTTACATATTCCGCCGATATTCGCCACCGACATCGTACAAGGCATGACTAATCTGCCCCAGAGAATGCGTTTTCACCGCCTCAAGCAAGCCGGCAAAGATATTCCGGCGCTCGCGGGCAATGGATTGCAAGGGCTTTAGGCCATCAGCTGCCAAGGGATTACGCAGCTGCTGGAAGCGCGCGACTTGGGCAATCTGCATGCCCTTCTCGGCTTCGGTACTTCGGATCAGCTCCAGCTTGCCGATGGCGTCCTTGTCCGGATTCTTGGGCAGGAAGGTGTTCACACCCACCAGCGGCAGGCTGCCGTCGTGCTTCTTGTGCTCGTAATACAGGGACTCTTCCTGGATCTTGCCGCGCTGGTACATGGTGTCCATGGCGCCCAGCACGCCGCCGCGCTCGGATAGCGCATCGAATTCCTTGTACACCGCCTCTTCCACCAGGTCGGTCAGCTCATCCACGATGAAACTGCCCTGCCACGGGTTCTCGTTGAAGTTCAGACCCAGTTCCTTGTTGATGATCATCTGGATGGCCACCGCGCGCCGCACCGATTCCTCGGTGGGGGTGGTGATGGCCTCATCATAGGCGTTGGTATGCAGGCTGTTGCAGTTGTCGAACAGCGCGTACAGGGCCTGCAGCGTGGTGCGGATGTCGTTGAACTGGATTTCCTGCGCGTGCAGCGAGCGCCCGGAGGTCTGGATGTGGTACTTCATCATCTGGCTGCGCTCATTGGCGCCGTAGCGTTCGCGCATGGCGCGCGCCCAGATGCGTCGGGCCACGCGGCCGATCACGGTGTATTCCGGATCCATGCCATTGCTGAAGAAGAAGCTTAGGTTCGGCGCGAAATCGTCGATGTGCATGCCGCGCGCCAAGTAGTACTCGACGATGGTGAAGCCGTTGCTGAGCGTAAACGCCAGCTGCGAAACCGGATTGGCACCGGCTTCGGCGATGTGATAGCCGGAGATGGATACCGAATAGAAATTGCGGACCTTGTTCTCCACGAAGAACTGCTGGATGTCGCCCATCATGCGCAGGGCGAATTCGGTGCTGAAGATGCAGGTGTTCTGCGCCTGGTCTTCTTTCAGGATGTCGGCCTGCACCGTGCCGCGCACTGCGGCCAGGGTTTCGGTGCGGATGCGGGAGTAAGTCTCTGCATCCAATAGCTGATCGCCGGTCAGTCCTAACAGCGCCAAGCCCAAGCCATTGTTGGTTGGCGGCAGCTCGCCGTCATATTTCGGTTGCTCACCGTTCGGGAACAAGGCGGCGATTTTCTTCTGCGCCAGCAACCAACGGGCTTCATCGGCGCGCAGGTATTTTTCCACTTGCTGGTCAATGGCGGTATTCATGTACATGGCCAGGATCATCGGAGCGGGCCCATTGATGGTCATGCTCACGCTGGTGTTCGGGGCGCACAGGTCGAAGCCGGAATACAGCTTCTTCATGTCGTCCAGGCTGGCGATGGACACACCGGAGTTGCCAATCTTGCCGTAGATGTCCGGGCGGATGGCCGGATCTTCGCCGTACAAGGTTACCGAATCGAACGCGGTGGACAGGCGGATGGCCGGCTGGCCGACCGAAAGATAATGGAAGCGCCGGTTGGTGCGCTCGGGCGTGCCTTCGCCGGCGAACATGCGAATTGGGTCTTCACCGCTGCGGCGATACGGATACACCCCGCCGGTGTAGGGGTAATGGCCGGGCAGATTTTCCTTGGACAGGAACACCAGCAGCTCGCCCCAGCCAGTGAATTTCGGCGCGGCGATTTTAGGAATCTTCTGCTGCGACAACGACTCGCGGTAGTTATCAACGCGGATTACTTTGTCGCGCACGCGGTATTCGTTGAACTCGTCGGTCACCGATTTCATTTTCTGCGGCCATTCGCGCAGCAGATGCACAGCGTCGGCCGAGAGTGCTTTCACCGATTCCTGGTAACGCTGGCGCAGCAGACGCATCGAGCCATCCGCAGACGTATCGTTCAGATCGGTTGGCTCGAACAGGGCCAGTGCTGCCGGCAGTTTGCCATCGCCAATGGCCTGCAGGGCTTGCCAATAGGATTGCGCCAGATCGGCCTGCGCGGCCTGATGGGCAATCGAACGGTTAATGCCACGGCCCTGCTCGGCGATTTCCGACAGATAACGCGTGCGGTTGCCGGGAATCAGCACGGTGGCACGCGGTTCCTTCAACGCGGTGTCCACATTCGGCTGCCAATCGCACTGCGGGCTGACCGGATGGAGTTTGTCGTTCAGCAGGCGGCACAGATTGCTGAACATCCAGCTCACGCCCGGATCATTGAACTGCGAGGCGATGGTCGCATACACCGGCACGTCCTCGTCTTTCATCTGGAACGCCACGCGGTTGCGCTTCCACTGCTTGCGCACGTCGCGCAGGGCGTCTTCCGCGCCGCGTCGGTCGAATTTATTCAGTACCACCAGCTCGGCGTAATCGAGCATGTCGATTTTTTCCAGCTGGCTGGGCGCGCCGAAGTCGGAGGTCATCACATACACGGGGAAATCGACCAGATCGACGATTTCGGAATCGCTTTGTCCGATACCGGCGGTTTCCACGATGACCAGATCGAAGCCCTGCCCCTTCAGGCAGGTGATGGCGTCTTTCAGCACGGCATTGGTGGCCATGTGCTGGCGGCGGGTCGCCATCGAGCGCATGAACAGATTCGGCGAGCGCAGGCTGTTCATACGGATGCGGTCGCCCAGCAGGGCGCCGCCGCTGCGGCGGCGGGTCGGATCGACCGAAATCACCGCGATGCGCATGCTCGGGAAACGCTGCAGGAAACGGTTCAGCAGCTCATCGGTGACCGAGCTCTTGCCGGCGCCGCCGGTGCCGGTCAGGCCGATGACCGGGGTTTTGCCGCCGGCCAGCTGCCATTGCCGGCGCAGGTTCTGCAGTTCGGTTTCGCTGAAGCCTTCCTGCTCGATGGCGGTCAGCAGGCGGCCGATGGCGTATTCATCAGCGGCACCGTCGCTACGGCCGGGTTTGGCATCACTGGCGCGCTGGGTGCGTGCCACCAGATCTTCGATCATCGCCACCAGTCCCATCTGCATGCCGTCGTCCGGGTGGTAGATGCGCTCGACGCCGTAAGCTTCCAGCTCGGCGATTTCATCCGGGGTGATGGTGCCCCCGCCGCCGCCGAACACACGGATATGGCCGGCGCCGGCTTCGTTCAGGCGGTCAATGATGTATTTGAAGTATTCGACATGGCCGCCCTGATAACTCGACAGCGCGATGCCATCGGCGTCTTCCTGCAGGGCCGCACGCACCACGTCGTCTACCGAGCGGTTATGGCCCAGATGCACTACTTCCACGCCCTGGGCCTGGATCAGCCGGCGCATGATGTTGATGGCGGCATCGTGACCGTCGAACAGCGAAGCGGCGGTCACGAAACGCAGCGGGGCTTTATCCGTCAACGGCTGACGGGTCGGCGCGGGAGAAGTGGACGACATGGGGCACCTACTGCACGGAAGCGAACGATGACAATTGT
>Ga0315906_10002093_pt1 | contig 28616 bp, 15 predicted proteins | sample LakEriMetagenome_4_FD_203526 | JGI IMG/M metagenome (GOLD analysis project Ga0315906, IMG submission 203526) | Freshwater fungal communities from buoy surface, Lake Erie, Ohio, United States - Buoy 2 MA122 | ecosystem: Environmental > Aquatic > Freshwater > Lake > Lake biofilm | place: USA...
AGCTTGGCCCCTACTGGGACGAATGGAAACGCCACTTTGACCGCTGGATCAATCTTTGCGAGTCGGTAGAAGGCACATTCTTGGCCATGCCGGGACGTCCGCTGCACTATTGGCCAAAAGCTGCGCGTCATGCCGTGCTCGACCGCAACTACTTTGAAATGACGGCCAAGATTGCACAGGTGCCATTTGAGCCGGTCGGTAAGTTCTACGAAACGCCGGAAGAGCGGGAAGTCACAACTAAGAACCTGTCGCAGTTCCCGGGCAAGTTCGTGATTCTGTTCGTCATGTCCGGTTCTGCCGTGCACAAGGCTTGGATTCACATGGACCAGTTCATTGCCAAGGTTCTTGTGGGTATGCCAAGTGCACAGTTCATTACCGTCGGTGATGCGGATTGCGCGATTCTTGAAGCAGGATGGGCGGAAGAAGACCGAGTCACCAAGCTGTCCGGCCGCATCAATATCCGCGAAACCATGGCGCTCGCCAAACAATGCCAAGTGGTGTTTGGTCCTGAAACCGGTGTTTTGAATGCGGTGGCAAACGAAGACAACATGAAGATCGTCATGTTGTCGCATTCGAGCGAAGAAAACCTGACAAAACACTGGAAACACACGCAGGCGCTATCTTCCAAGACGGCCGCTTGTTATCCGTGCCACCAACTGCATTACAACTGGGACCATTGCGCCAAGAGCATGCAGGACGGTGAACACGACGGCACAGCACTTTGCGCCGCGTCTATCTCGGTTGACGAGGTCTATGCAGCCTTGGCGCGGTGTTATGACGCGTGGCTGATCAACCAAAACGTGAGGGCAGCAGAATGAATCGATCACAGATGCGGAAGGAGATTCGCGCCCTCGCGGATGACATCACCCCGAATCCGTATCTATGGAGCGAGGATTTCCTTAACATGCGTATCGACGAGGCCAGGAAACAAGCCTCTCGACGTGCCAAGCTGTTCGTGACGTCCGAGGAGCAGGTTTGCCGGATGCTGGTGAAGGCAAACGTGCCATTCAGCACGCTCGACCCGCGAATCATCAACATTCGGCAGATTTACAAGAGCGATACCGACGTTCCTATCTGTAAGGTGCACCACGAAGACCTGAACGACCGGTTTCCCGGCTGGCGCACGCAGACCGGCGAAACGCTCGGGTACTGCATGGGCGTGGAGAAACGCAAAATTCGCTGGTTGATGACGCCCAGTGCCGACATTACGATCCGGCTTCTGGCCGTGGTTGAAGCGGACTGTTGGGATAACGACAACGACGAAGACGCATACTTTGCCGAGCGGTATCAGTACGAGCTCATGTCATGGGTGCTGTACCGGATGTACTCAAAACGCGATTCCGACCAGTACGCGCCGGATCTCGCGAAAGACTACTACGACCAGTTTGAGGCCGAGTTCGGGCCGCCTTCTCGTGCGGTCGAAGAACAGTGGGTACTGGAAAACCAGGGCTTCACGGATGACGGGGCGCGATAGTGGCAACCCCGACCAGTAAACCAACCGTATTCACCGGCTTTTCAGGGCTGGTTAACACAATGGACCTCGATCAACTTGAGCCAGGTGACCTCCAAAAGGCGGATAACCTCGACTTGAACGACGGCAAGAAAGCCAAATGCCGCGCCGGATGGGGAACCGTCAAAACGGCTGGTAACTTTCGATCCGGTTGGAGTGATGGTCCAGACTGTTTCGCCTTAACGGGTACAAGTCTGGTGCGGGTGAATGCCGATTATTCAACGACTGCGCTCGCCACGGTCGGCACAAATGACCGTCTCGCCGTCGCAAGAGCACCGGGCCGCATTTATTGGATGACCAATTCGGCCAAGGGTGCGATCGAGGGCAATACCTCAAGGTCTTGGGGAATGGATGCGCCAGTCTTTACAGCAACATCAACTCCCGGCGCCATGCCCCTCGATGACTACCGCGTGACCGTGGCTTTTGTGCGAAACAGACAAGAATCCGGCGCGTTAAACGGTCAAATTGTGACCGGAACCGGTGTTCGCGTGACCATGCCGGCCGGGGAAAAGAACATCTACTGCACCGGGCCCGACGGCACTGAGTATTACTTTGCCGGGAACACCACAGCGTTGACGTTCGATATTCTCGGGGTGCCTGATGGTCCTGAATTGGATACACAGTTCTGCATTCCCCCACCACTGGGCCACATCATCGCCTACTGGAAAGGGCGCATGCTAATCGCAGTCGGCGATGCTTTGTTCTGGACGCCGGCTTTCCGATTGGAAGTCGTGCGACCTGAGAAGAGTTTCGTGCGATTTGGAGAACGCATTCGGATCGTGGCTCCCTTTGAAGGCGGTGTCTACATCGGGACATCAACACGTCACTTCCTACTCTCGGGCAACGATCCGACTAAGTGGCAACCCCTCGTCGTGGCCAATTACGGCGCGATTGAAGGAACACTCGCGGTCAACTTCTCGAACCCTGGACAAGATGCGACCGACGGACAAGTCCCCACACCTGTATGGACCACGCGACAAGGCATTGTGATGGGTAAACCGGGCGGATTGGTCAACGTGACTGAGGCTCGCTACCGATTTGGCGAGGCACAACGCGGATCCGCGGTCATTCGATCGTACGCAGGGTTTAGACAGTACCTGACGGTCATGAATCAAGCAGCACCGGCGACTGACGCCGCTTACTAACTCGCAAGAGTCCATGCCCGAAAGGGCTTTTTTTTGGCCCGTTTCGGGCCTTTTTCTTTTTGGAGGTCCGAAATGACTGTACGTTACTCAACTGCCGCACGTAATCACGCTGCGCAATTTGGCGGTTACGCTGGCGCTTTTGCCGGTGGTGCGCTTGAAATCTACACTGGTGCACAACCTGCAAGCGCAGACGCCGCTGTAACGGGCACGCTGCTGTGCCGGTATTCCGTTTCTTCCGGGGCGTTGACCAAGGAAGTTCGCGCGGTCGGTTCCCTCACGATCTCTGGCGCATCTGGCTCGGTAAACACGGTGACGGTGAACTCGCTGGATATCTTGGGTACGGCGGTTCCGTTCACGACCGACCTGACGACTATGGCCGCACTGGTGGCCAAGGAAATCAACCGCAACCCACGAAACAAACTCTTCCGCGCGACATCTGCTGCGGCTGTTGTGACGATCACCGCCATTCAAGGTCTTGGCACACTGCCAAACACTTGGGCGGTCAACGGTACGGCAACCACATTGACCCTTGGCACACTGGTCAACATGGCCGGTGGTGTGAACCAAGTCAACGGTCTGATGTTCAATCCCGTGACGAATGCCGTGATGTCTAAGAGTGACGCGCAAGTCTGGAGTGGTACGGCGGCTGCAACAGGCACGGCAGGTTGGGGCCGCTTGGTCGGTCCGCTCACGGATGCGGGTGCAACCGATTCATCGGAGGCGCTCAGTCGTATGGATTTCAGTATCGCGACCTCGGGTGCCGATTTGAACATGGCCAGCACATCGTTTACGACTGGCGCACCAAACACCATTGACACGTTTAGCCTGACTGTTCCTGCGAGCGTGTAATGGCAAACATCGCGTTTAGAACGCCAGCGCCGAACCTTAACCCGTACCGTGACTTCAGCGCCACTGTGCCGGCGCTCGCGGTGCAGGTGGTTCGTATTGGCCTTGACGCGACTGTCCCCACGATTTCAGCAACAACAACAAACGGAAATGGCGCATCGATCGCATTTGATACGCCGTTTCCCACGCTTTCGATTACCGGCACGGTTGGCCGGTCGGCAAGTGTCGCGCTTGATACCACCGTTCCCACACTCTCTATTCGGACCGGTGCACTTCTGGCCATTGAAACACCCAGACCAACCATTTCCGCAACTGGGTATGTTGGGCGACTGTCCAGCATTGCACTAGACACCCCAGTTCCCACCCTCGCGATCACGGCAACGGCCGGACAGACGTTCTCGCTGAACCTCAGTACCCCAGCACCAACATTATCCGGCACCGGTCTTTCAGGCACGCTCGGATCCGCAAGCCTCTCAACACCGGTTCCACTGTTATTGGCTACCGGCCGAAACGGGACAATTGCCTCGATCGCGCTGAGTACACCCGTTCCAGCACTCAATATCACGCACTTGGGCGGAAATGTCGTATCGATTAACCTCGATACCGCGTTCCCCATACTGCTTATCGGTGCCAGCCAAGCCGCGACGGTCTCTGTCATTACCTCGCCAGACCTGTTATCAGGCACGGGAAGCCTGATGTACGCCATGAACATGAAACACACGGGCCTTTCGAGCTGGTCCGGCTTTAGAGCAGACTCCATTGCCGTCTTCAATGACAAGCTAATCCGCTTCGACCAAGACGGCATTTGGGAGCAAACCGGCACGAAAGACAACGCCGTAGACATCGATATGCGTCTGAAAACGGGCCTTTCGGACATGAACGACCCGATGACCAAGAGACTGCCGGAAATCGCGATCGTGATGGAAGGCGATACCCAAGCGAAAGTCTTTGTCGAGACTAATTTAGGCGACGAGTACGAGTACAAGATCGAAAAATACGCCGCCGGCGGAAAACACTCGAACCGCGTGAAGCCGGGACGAGGGCTTAGGGCGAGTCTCTACGCCATTGAAATGCGCAACTATCGCGGGGATGCGCTAGAAGTAACATCGATCAAACCCATGCCGCTGGCTACACGCCGCAAAGTGGGATGATTCAGTACACCTGGTATGCCGAGGGGGATGCAACAAAGTACATCCCGTTCGCGAAGAAACAGGCCAAAGTCCAGACCGCGCTAGCGGACCGACTCAGGCAGAAGTTCTGGAACCACAACGTCGCGATCGATGCGAGTACATCGATCAGGCTTCAATGCGCAAAGATTGCCGGGAAGTGGTTGGTGAAGGTGTTTGTGAGTGCGCAAAGTGGTACGAGGTACTTCCCGAGGCTAATGGGCCAATCTTCAACTTTAGGCTTCGCAATTGTCGGGGGGCTTTATTCTAGGATCGCGGTAGGGTCCAGCGGCGAAGATATTGCACCAATTCGAGATACAGCGATTGCTGAAAAAGTATCAACGACTCGACCATCTTTAACTAAAGCCACGCCAAGAGCTGATCATATAGATTCAAAGGAATTTGCACTTTGGCTGCTGGCGAATAAACATTTCGAGAGTGCTCAGGCAGTGCTTGGCATTCGATCTGTGTATCAGTCTACTTTCCAACGATTCCCCGATCCGTTCACAGGCACCTTCGCCTTCGCCGTTAAAAACGGCAGCGTGGCACTGGAAGATCTGAACACGCTTGTGGTGTTTGCCCAAGAACCGCGCTTCTTTTTTCAGCGTAGCGGTGAATGGTACCAAGCGCACCAGATGCTTGATTACAACGCAAACACGTCAAACGTTTACAACGCAAGCTGGGTAGCAGGTCCGGATAAAGGCACCATTGATGTCACTGGGGTGGGAGCATATACCGCGCCAATACCGACACGAAACATAAAGCCGTTTATTTGGTGTGTGGCGCCGGTGTTCAGTGAACGCCGCGGCGCGCAATTTGGTAATGGCGCGAGCTTTCTGACGCTAGACACAATTGACACGTTCACGTTCGAATTGTTTGGTGTGCCACATACGGTCCCGTTTCTACCAGAAGGCACAGAAGTTGGCTTAGGTATTGAGGGTCAAATTGAAGGGGTTTGCGAGTATTGGATTACGGTGCTTTCGTTGAACACAGAAATTGTGTCGGGGCAGACCGTCTACAAAGGCTGGTTTGCAGCCATCGTAAAACCTTACGTGGCCGAGCAGTGGAACGGCACGGCAGTGGATAGTGATGTCTACGTTACTGCGCTGCCCATAGACGATGGAGAGATTGTTGATCTCCGCGAACTGATTTATCCGGCCAACCCGAGAATTGTTTCGTCAGGGCTTGGTCGCCCGCCGCCTAATACGCCGGCAAACATGTTCCAGATCAGCGCCACAATACTGCTTACCGCTCCGCCTTACGATGGGTTATACAACGAGGCGCAGTTTTTGGGGTGCACTGTCGATTCGGATCTATTTGGTGTCGGTGGAGCGTTCAGTATCACGACGCATGTGGGGGGCGATTTATCGAATGTAGCTATCTCGCTCTACAGCCAGACTCAGGTCGCACTTGGGTTTACGTGGGATGGCAATACGTTCACGAACCTAACGCCAACGCTCTACGCAACAATGTCAGACGGAAACGATATAACATTGTCGGACATACCAATAACCGAAAAAACACTCTATGACGGCACGGTGGAGCTAGCGCGGTCTTCAACGCGGATATACGATGTTGTTGGCATTGCCCAATTTAGAGAGTTCACCTTATCGCTACAGAGTGATTTTGCTTTATTGGGTTCGAGCGGGTCTCAGCGCACAGATATCCATTTTTTTTACGGGTACGATGTTGACGCACCAGGTGATGACCTTGATCGAGTGACGTTTGCTCGCATTGCGCCTCTCCAGTTCAGTTTCACTTGCTATCGTTCGCAGGCAGGGCTCCCGCAGGTTCACAACTACGGATATACCTATAAAGGGGTGAGGTTCCAGTCCCCGTCTGATGTGCAGACTGCGCATATTTACGCAAGCGCAGGCGCGACCGGATTCGTAGGCGCTAACGCACGGCGGAGTCTCAGCAGAGACCTTGCGCAAAAACACATCACCGCACCAAATGTTTTACTTGCAAGCGCAACGGGCAACACGCGCCCGTTACCGCTGACTTCTTCAAGCGATATAATTGGTGGCACCTACACCGTAAATTACTACTCCGAACTAACGCGGTTCCCTTTCGTGAGGACATACGGCAAAGATTCGGTTTCTCCCCCGCTTGTTGGCAACATTATTGGGGACACCGGGGATTTGGGATCGCTGTATTTGCGGACGGACGTAGAGGCTCGACTAGGCTACATATTCTGGTGGCGTGGCGACAGTTTGCCGAGAGGTGTTTGTATTGCTGAGTGTTATTCGAGGGACGTGATAGTAGAAAACTTAAACTACGCGAAATATGGGGACTGGGTTGATGGTTTTGAATCCTTCACTAACGCAGCGTTGGAATTTAATAACGAACTAGAAAACGGCGTTGTGTCCGGTGAGCGCGAACCGGCATATGCCGCCGCTTTGAGCGCGGTTGCGTCGTTGATGAATGAGCAAACGGAAGACACTTGGCTTGATGTAACAGAACAACTCTCAGCACTCGCCGCAGTAGCGTTGGCTGCGTCAAAAGTCATCCTAGTCAACAACTTTGCTAATGTGCAATTGCAAGACGAACTGTACGGCGGGTGCCGATTGATTGTCGCTGATTACCCCGAACCCAAAACCCCCCTTCCCGGCAGATTTTTCCGCCCCTGATCAAACCCGCTACGGCGGGTTTTCTATTTATGGAGTCTTGAATGGCAACTGTTGATACCCTGATTACCCAACGCGATGCCTATGCGGAACAGGTCGCGGCGCAGGGAGCGTCATTCCTGAATCAAATTGCGTCCATTACCAACGGACTAACCATAAACGTCCCAGCGATTCCCGCTCCATACGTGGAGTACGCTGACACTGGGGACATCCTCGGCCAACTGACAAGCACAAAGCCACTCCGCCCAAATTTTGACGCGCCGAATTTTCCGGACGTTCCAGCCGTACCGACTATTGATGTTCCGGATAGTAACGCAGCAATCAATGCTCCCCAATTCACGGGTAGCGCGCCGACGTTGACACTGCCGGATCGGCCTACGCTGGATGCGCAAACGCTGCCAACACCGCCGACCATCGAATCCGTTACGCTTCCTGTCCGGCCTTCCTACTCGGTTCCAATCGCGCCAATCGTCACGTCTTTGGCGCTACCGCTAACACCCAACGTCGACATTCCCGTCTTCACCGCCGTCGCCCCCACCATTACCCTCGATCCCCCTTCATTCAGCTTTGCCTTTGCCGAAGAGGCGTATTCGTCTGCCTTGCTGGATCCCCTGAAATCAAAACTGCTGAACTACTTGATGAATGGTGGTTTTGGCATGAACGAAACCGACGAACAGCGACTGTTCGATCGGACGCGAGACCGTGCGCAGAAGACTGGTGCCGCCAACATGGAGCGCATTCGCGGGGAGATTGCCGCATCGGGGTTCGACTTCCCGCCAGGTGTATTGATTGCGGCCCAACAGCAGTCCATTGAGGAAATGAACAACACGATCGCAGAGGCGAATCGCGAGATTACGCTTCGACGTTCAGAGCTCTATGTTGAAAATGAACGCTTCACGATCGGTGAAGTGCGCGCCCTCGAAACCACGTTGATGCAGTTCCATGCCGCACGGATGGAGCGCGCCTTGAATGCCGCAAAAGCCATTGCCGATATCGGACAGGCAATTTTCCAGTCTCAGGTCGCGCGATTTAATGCGACATGGGAAGCCTATAGAACGGCTGGCCAGTTCTTTGAAATTCGCGTGCGCGCGGAAATCGCCAAACTCGACGTCTACAAAACGCAGATGGACGGGAAACGTCTCGAAGTCGAGATTCAAGGTAAACAAGTTGATGTGTACGAAGCGCAACTTCGCGGTATTCAAACGATTCAATCAATCTACAAAACCGACATCGAAGCCTCGCTTACCGTTGAACAGGTCAACCGCACTCGACTGGAAGCCTTTAAGACACAGATTGATGCCTATGTCGCATCAACCCGCGTGAAGGAGCTTGAATTCCAAGCCTACCGGGCAGGCATTGAGGGGGAAACTGCTCGCGTGAATGCGTTCCGGGCCGAAGTAGACGCCTACGACAGTACGGTTCGCGCGGAAAAAGCCCGCGCCGATGTGGCAATTGCCGTATCCGAACAAGCCAATCGACGCGCGCAGATTCAGTTAGAAGCCTACCGTGCAGAAATTGCCGGGTTTGAGGCCAGCATGCGACGCAGTATTGAACAGGCTCGCGTCATTAGAGATACCTACGGGATCGAGATTTCCGCGTTCAAAGCCACAGCAGACGCCGCAGCGGAATCGCTGCGCATCCTCCTCGCGAGGGTTCAGACCAATACGCAGAACAACGCAACGGCAACAAGCGAGCGCATCAACATCGCAAAGCTAAACGTGGATGCGTTCGTGAAACAGGTCGAAATGCAGAAAAGCGCATCGCAGTTCGGCGCGCAGTTCTACGCCGATCGCATTGCCGCCGTACAGAACACGTTGCAAGCACTCATCAGCAGTACAACCTCCGCTTAAAGGTAAACCATGGCACTCAATGACTTTCTACTTTCCGACGGTAACAAACAGCGTCGCCAAATGGTGTTTGGTGCGCCGAATGCCAAAGCGGCCGGCACCGGAGTTCGAGACGCGATTGGTAGCGCGGCCAGTGATGTTGTGAATGCAGACTTTGGCGCAATCGCCGATAACGTCGCACGCGCGGCTCCTGTACCGGCATTATTCAAGCCAGCAATAGAAGCCGGGATCATGGCGCGCAAACCTATCGGTAAAGCGCTTGGTGGCGCGGGTGACTTTGCCGATGGTGTACTTGGGCTGGAAGATAAACCCAAACCACAGGCCGCCGCCGTAGTGCCAGTAAAGAAACCTGTTGCGTTGAATCCACCCACAACGGCAACGCCGGGACTGAACGACCCGACCATCGATGTTCCTTATCAACCAACCGCCGCCGCACCACGCGTTGCAGCACCCAACATCAATGCGGTGCCGTTGCCTAAATTTGGTGCCAAGGGTGGGCTATTCGGTTCGCTAGTCGACTTCAACTCCCAACTGAGTGCCTACGGGACGGCGAAGGCTGGTGAAGCGGTGAAGGGAACCAATTTCAAGAACCAAGTCGCGGCCAATCAAGCCAACACACAGGCAGATGCGAGCGCGGTCAACATTGAGCGTGCGCAGGTTGATTTGGAAGGCGCAAAAACGAAACAGGCCGCTGACGCCGAGGTTAACACGCTGCGCAAACAGATTTTTGCCGAGACCGACCCGAAGAAACGCCAAGCCCTGCAAAGCAAACTGTACTCACTCATCGGCAAACCCCAGCCGAAGTATCAGATCGTCTCTCAAAAGGGGGTGGACGCCACGGGCAACCCAATCGAAACCCCGATGATCGTCGAGGAAGGCGAGAACGGTGTGACTGCAAGACCATTGGTTCAGCAGCCAACGATCCAGACCGACCCAAAAGCCATGGCCATTCGTGATGACAAAGCCATGAGCATTGAACAAAAACGCGCCGCACTTCAAGCCTTGGGATATAAATGAGCGATATCGATAAGTTTCTTGGTGGGCCAAGCGTTGACGACTTCCTTGGGGTTCAGCCGAAGTCTTCTACTGTCCGACGTGCGGGTGATTTGGCCGTTAGCGCCGCAAAGGGTGTCGTCGGTGCTGGTGAAGCCCTTGTCGGTCTTGCAGACATCCCTACCGGTGGACGCGCGGGTAAGTTTCTCGAACAAAAGGCCGGATTCCGCCCGAAAGAGGCAAAAGCCGCGATCGAGGACTTCTACACGCCTGAACAAAAGGCCGCGAACACTGCCGTGCAGGGTGCGGACGGGTTTGTCGATACACTGGCTGCCGCTGTTCAGAATCCTTCCACCATCGTTCAAGCCGGTGTTGAATCACTGCCATTGATGTTCGGTGGTGCCGCGATTGCGCGCGGGGTGAAAGCCGGTAGTGCGGTGGCCCGTGCTGCCGCTGGTGAAGGTGCCGTTGGTGCAGGTTCGGCCGCTGAACAAATCCGCCAAGAGACTGAGACCGGTGATCTGACGGCCAAACAAGCCGCACTTGCCGCTGTATCGGGTGCCGCGACAGGTGGTATTTCGCTGGGGGCCGGTAAGGTTGCGCAGAAACTGGGTATTGCCGACATCGATACATTGCTGGCCGGTGGTTCGGGTGGTGCAAAAGCCGTTGGCGCGAAAGACATCGCCAAGGGTATCGGCAAATCAGTGTTTACCGAAGGCGTACTCGAAGAACTCCCGCAAAGCACCCAAGAACAAGCCCTACAAAACCTTGCGCTGGACAAACCCATCGGCGAAGGGGTTGGCAACGCCGCAGCGATGGGATTGCTCACAGGCGGCCTATTCGGTGCCGTTGGTGGAGCAGCGTCTCAGTACGGCAACTTTGTCGACGGCAAGAAGACAACCGACCTCAAGCCAACCGACCCGGCGCCAGAACTGCAACCCGGACCCGAGGGCGGTGTTGTTACGCCAGGTGGTCAAGCCTTCCAAGATCAAGACACGTTCAAACAGGCATGGGACGCGGCCAGCGAGAAGGAACGGGAAGACTTCATTTCGGGAGCCGCAAAGGCAGAACAGTCAATCGATGCGATGACCCAAGACGCGTTCGACAACATGCAGTCTGTTCGTGACGCCGACTATCGCCGCAAACAGCCGAAAGGCCCGAGCATTGACGACTTTGCGCCACTATCGCCAGAACTGGCCATGGAGCGCATGCGCCAGTCCGAAGTCACGGCACAACGGGCATTGGAGAAACAGCTACTGGATGCCGAAGTCGCTGCCGGCCAAAAGCTACCCGATACCGGCGCTATCTCGCGCGCCGTGAATGCTGGTGTGGATTCTGGAGCCGTGCCGGTGGTCAATGGGGCCCTTGCTGCCGCAACCACGCCAGAACAGGAAGCGCAGCGGCAAGCACAACTCGCCGAACAGCAACAAGCCCAGCAAGTCACCCAAGCCCGTGCTGACGCCGCCACAAAGGCAAAGGACCTACCAAGTGCTGCCGAAGGTTCAGCCAAAGCCCTTCTGGACCAATCACGCCAAGCCCTTGAAGCAGGTGATACCGAGGGTGCATCAAAGCTCATCAAGCAGGGGATTTCGCTTCAAAAGCAGGCAACACAACTGCGCGAAGCAGACACGCCAAAAGTCGAGGCCAAAAATGCAAACCAACCAATTCCCGATTCAACTCCTGCCGGACGAGCCCAAACCGATGGTGTGGTCGACGGCGGAAATAATGTGCCTGCTGGGGCTGATGTCGCCAAGACTTCTAGCCCAGCCACAGCTCCCACCGCTGAAGGAAGTGCTCTTCCTCCCGCTCAACAAGTTGGGCAGACCGAAGGGGGGGCGACCGAAGGGGCGCAAACCGGCAAGGACGGCGCACGTACCGTGGAGCCAGCGACCAAAGCGGCCAACAAAGCAAAGCTAGAGAAGACCATCGCCAAGCGCGCACTCGCGAAAACAAAGGAAGAGAAAACCGATACCGGCACGCACTACGCTGCCGGTATGTCTGACTTCAAAGCCGGTAAACCGCGCGTACTGCCAAGCTATTTCACTGAAAAGACCGGCAAAAACCCAAAGGACTGGTATCGCGGGTGGGATGCCGCAAATCTTGCTGCGCCGGTGGCCGAATCTAGGCCTGCCACGAAGCCGGCAAAGCCTGCCGATGCTGTACTTGGCAAGAACGCCAAGGGTGAAACGGTCTACGAAGACGACAAAGGTATCCGCTATGTAGTAGACGGTGCATTCAAACTATCTGAGTCGGTAGACATGATACCCACCAGACAGGGTATGCAAACGGCACGCTCGAATCCTGATGACCCGCGCTACACGCCGGTCGTTGATAAAACCGATACCGGCCAAAACGACGAGCTCGACGCCGAAATGCAGGCGTATGAACAAGGGCTCACGGCAGAGACCCGGGCGGAAGATAAAGCCAAGCTATCGAAATCCGCCGAGCGTTCGCAAACTGCAAACAAAACCGAAAACACCGAAAAAACGCCAGCCGAATCAACATCTTCGCAAACCTCAAATAGCATACAAGTCTCGAAAAACACGATTTTCACCGAGGACGCAGCCGAAAAAGCCCGCGCAATCCTTCGGAAGAAGCTCTACGGCACGCTAAACAGCGGTATCGACCCAGAAGTCATGCAGGCTGGTATCTCGTTGGCCGGGTATCACATTGAGAAGGGCGCGCGGACGTTTGCAGCCTACGCCAAGGCCATGATCGAAGATATGGGAGAGGGTGTTCGCCCATATTTGAAGTCTTGGTACTTGGGTGTGAAGTTTGACCCGCGCAGCGGCCAGTTAGAGGGCATGGACTCGGCGGCCGACGTGGAGTTATCGGTACTTGAAAACATCGAAAATCAGGCGGATACTGTCAACTCGGAGAAAGCAGATGACACAACTCAACAGCCAAGGGCTGACAACGGAAACGAAGAATCAAGCGATGCAGCTCGGACTGACAGCGCAGCAGATTCTCGACCGCTGGATGGGCGGCTGGCCGAAGCGGACGCTGGAAATGCAGAAGGACGGAAGCCTACTGAGCGCGCTCCAAGAGCAAGCCGACCGCGAAAAGACAGTGGAAGCGGACAACCCGAACTATTCTCATTTGGCGAAACACGAGAAGATGGCGGTGTTCGGGATCGACCCACAACCACCGGGAGCATAACCCCCCAAGAGTTCACTATCTCCGACGAATCGGGGATTGGCGAGGGCGGTCTCAAGAAGAAGTACACCGACAATATCGCGGCGATCAAGCTCGTCAAAGAGCTTGATGCCACGAACATGCGCGCGACCCCTGAACAACAGGCCGTCATCGCCAAATACGTCGGCTGGGGCGGTATCAAGGGTGTCTTTGACCCCGACAACAAGCAGTGGGGCAAGCAACACGCCGAACTAAAAGACCTGCTCACGCCGGAAGAATTCGCCGCTGCGCGCCGTTCCATGCTGGACGCACACTACACCAGCATTGATGTGATCGACGGCATGTACGCTGGTTTGAGTCACATTGGATTCCGCGGTGGCCGGATTCTTGAGCCTTCCATGGGTATCGGCAACTTCATCGGCCGCATGCCGGCCAATATCCGCAGCGAGTCTATGGTGGTCGGTGTCGAACTAGACAAGCTGACGGGCCAACTCGCTCGCCACATCTACCCAAACGCACGTATCGCCACGCCCAAGGGCTTTGAAGAGGTTCGTCTACCGAGTGACTCTTTCGACTTAGCCATTGGTAACCCGCCATTCGGTCAACAATCGGTGTTCGACCCTGAACACAAGGACCTATCCAAGTTTTCCATTCACAATTTCTTTTTCGCGAAGTCGATCGACAAACTGCGCCCGGGTGGCGTGCTGTCGATGGTCGTCTCGCGTTACTTCATGGACGCCGAGGAAAGCCAAGCGCGTGACTGGATTGGTGAACGTGCAAAGCTGCTTGGCGCGGTTCGCCTGCCTTACACGGCATTCAAGACCAACGCCAACACCGAAGTTGTGACCGATATCATCTTCCTGCAAAAACTGGCAGAAGGTGAAGAAAGCAACATCGATCAGTGGTCGTCGACCAAGCGCGTCACCATGGGCTCGAACGCCGATGGGAACATCGACAAGAGCATCAATGCCTACTTTGTCGACAATCCGCAGAACGTCCTCGGAACACCAGCACTTTCAGGTTCGCAGTATTCAGCCAATGAGTACAATGTGGAGCCGCTCGACGGTGAACTTCCTGACCAAATCAAGGAAGCCCTGTCTCGCATTCTCCCGGCGCAATCCTACGAACAAGGCCCAGCGATTCGGTTTGATGAACAGGCACAAGCCGATGTTGCCGTTCCGGACAACCTCAAGAACGGCAGTTTCTTTGAGAAGGACGGTGTCATCTATGCCGCCGTGCCAGGTATTCAAACCGAGTTCACTGGCCGCGCCGTCGATGCGCTGACTCCACTGAACGCTGAACGCATTCGCGGCATGATCAAGGTCCGCGACTCGTTGCGCACGCTGATGCGCGCCGAATTGAATGACCTCTCCGACGCCCAGCTAAATAACCTCCGCAAGAAACTCAACCAAGAGTACGACGCGTTCAAAGCAGAGCATGGGTTTATCAATGCGCAGGCAAACCGCCGCGCGTTTGTCGATGATCCAGACTTGCCTCTTTTGGAGTCACTTGAACCCGACTATGACCCGGGCCTAAAATCGACTTCTAAAGCAGTTCGCGAGAATGGCGAAACGGCACGCCCACCGAAGGCAGGGAAAGCCGACATTTTCCAAAAGCGCGTGCTGGCGCCAGAAACCCACATCAAGAATGTCACAAGCGCCAAGGATGCGTTACTCGCGTCTCTCAACGTGTACGGCAAGATCGATACCGACTACATGGCGCAGATTTACACTAAGCCATGGGACACCATCGCCGCCGAGCTCACCGGCAAGGTGTATCGCGATCCCGCAGCTGGATGGGTAACGTCCGAAGAGTACCTATCGGGCAATGTGAAATCCAAACTTGCGCACGCCGAAACGCTAGTCAAGATGGACCAGGACCTGAAGCCGAATGTTGAAGCCCTCAAGGCGGTCCAGCCGGTCGACCTACCTGTTACGAAAATCTCGGTGCGCCTTGGCTCCTCATGGCTGCCGAACGACACCGTCAAGCAGTTCATTCAAGAAACAATCGGGGGTAAGGCCACGGTGCACTACGAAAAGTCACTGGCGCGCTGGTTTGTTGGTCTCGAGGGGGCAGACCGTACCGCGACGAATATCACGTTCGGCACCAACCGCGTGCCGGCCGAGGAAATTCTCGTCAAGGTAATGAACAGCCAAGAGATTCTTGTTAAGGACAATGTTGGGACCTCGCGTGAGACGGTATATGTGGTCAATGAAGTTGAGACCGAGGCCGCAAAAGCAAAAGCAGACGACCTCAAAAACAAGTTCAAAAACTGGATTTGGGCCGATGCCGACCGGGCTGAAACCCTTGGCCGGTTCTGGAATGACAACTACAACACCAACCGCGACCGCGTCTATGACGGTTCACACTTGACGCTACCTGGCTCGAATCCGGCCATTACGCTACGCCGTCACCAGAAGGATGCGATTTGGCGCGCATTGTCCGATCGCGTGATCCTGCTGGACCACGTCGTCGGTGCCGGCAAGACGTTTATGATGACCGGCATTGCCAAAGAAATGCGCCGTCTCGGGATTGCAAAGAAACCCATGTTTGCCGTGCCGAATCACTTGGTACGCTCATGGCGCGACGAAATTTTCCGCCTTTACCCTTCCGCGAACGTCCTTGTGGCTACCGAAGCCGACTTCGAGAAGACAAACCGCCGCCGTCTGTTCGGCAAGATCGCCACCGGCGACTGGGATGCCGTCGTTATCGGCCATTCGTCGGTGAAGAAGATTGGTCTACCGGTCGAATCCTCAATGAAAGTGTTGAAGGAACAGCTCGACGAGTTATCAGCCGCGATCGAGACGATGAAGCGCGAGCGCGGCGACAAAAGTGTCGTGAAAGACATGGAGCGCATCAAAGTCACGCTCGAAACGCGCATGAAGAAGTTGAACGACAAGGCCGGGAAAAAAGACGACGTCGTCAACTTCGAGGAAATGGGTATCGATGCCTTGTTCGTCGACGAGCTCCACGAGTTCAAGAACCTGTTTTTCTATACGCAAATGTCACGCGTTTCAGGGCTGGGGAACCCGTCTGGATCCGGCAAAGCCTTCGATATGTTCGTGAAGTTCCGCAATCTGGTCGATCGATTTGGCGAACGGGCGGTGCGCGTAGGCGCGACTGGCACCCCAGTCTCTAACTCGCTGGTCGAAATGTACAACATGCAGCGGTACATGCAGTACGACGAATTGAAGCGCCGCAGCATGCACCTGTTGGACGGCTGGGCCGGTAACTACGGCGACATCGAGCAAGTCTACGAGGTCCACCCTTCCGGTAATGGGTTCCGTGTGGCCACGCGCTTTGCAAAGTTCGTCAACTTGACGTCTCTCATGCAGATGTATCGCAGTTTCGCGGACACCATCACCATGAAGGACCTGAAACGCCAAGCCACGGAAGCCGGACAGAAGTTTCCGGTACCAATGGTCAAGGGCGGTCGGCCCCAAAACGTCGTTGTTCCTCGCAGTGATCAGCAAACAAAGTTTTTTGGAATTGCCGAGTTTGCCAGGAACGAAGACGGTTCCATCAAATTCAAAGCCAAAGGTTCGCCGAGCGACTATGTTTTTGAGAAAGACGCCAAAACCGAGAAGTGGTCCTATCGTAAGAGCGATTCCAATTATGGGAAAGGCTCGTTCGAGGGTGAAGCCCAAGCGCGTCAATCATTGGCCGATGACCTCACGACACCGGTCACCGGATACAACAAGGGTTCAATCCTCGACCAGTTCGAGAACCTCCGCGAATTGACTCGCGAGAGCAAGGGCAAGATCAACGCGTTATCGATCACCAACAAAGCCCGTAAGGCCGGTCTCGACTATCGGTTGATTGACCCCAGCGCCGCCGATGACCTCGGCTCCAAGATCAACGACGCGGTTAGCCAGATCAAGCGCATCTACGATAAGTGGTCAAAGGATAAAGGCGCGCAGCTGGTGTTCTGCGACCTGTCGGTCCCAGCCTCGCAAGTGGCAAAACTCGCCCTCAAAGAACGTGATGTATACGTTCGTAATGGCGAAGACTTGAAGAAGTTCAAAGCGACATCGCACAACATTGCAGCCGTTGAGTCGGTGTTCTACGTCGGCAAAACCAAAGACGGGTACATTGCCTACGACGCGATGACCGGCAACAAGGTCAATGGCGTGCAGGGAGAGAAACGGTCAGATGTTCTTGACCAACTCAAAGAAAACGCCGAGGCCGGTGGGCTGACGTGGCTACAGACTGTTCAAGGCGAGACCGAAACGCTCACAGACGAAGCCATCAAAGAATGGCGCGACGAGAACGAGACTTCCGACTCAGACGAGGAAGAAGAGGATTCGGTATCACTTACCGATGTGCTGGCGCTGGCCGGAAACGGCGCGAAGTTCTCGGTCTATGACGACGTCAAGGCCAAACTGATCAAGATGGGGGTTCCCGCCGAACAAGTGGCATTCATTCACGACGCCAACACGTCGAAACAAAAAGCCGCCATTTTCAAAAAGGTCAATGCCGGCGCGATTCGCGTGCTGCTGGGATCCACCCCGAAGATGGGGGCAGGCACAAACGTCCAGGAGAGGCTTGTCGGTTTGCATCACTTGGATGCGCCATGGCGGCCTTCTGACCTCGAACAACGTGAGGGCCGTATCGTTCGCCAGGGTAACTCGCTCTACGCGCGGGATCCAGAAGGCTTTGAAGTCGAGCTACTTCGCTACGCCACCGACCGTACCTACGATACCCGCATGTGGCAGATCATCGAGCACAAAGCCAACGGTATCGAACAACTCCGAAACGCTGGTGCCGATGTCAACGAGCTCGACGACATTGGGGGAGAAGCCGCGAACGCCGCCGACATGAAGGCGGCCGCGTCTGGAAACCCGCTGATTCTCGAAGAGATCAAACTCCGCAACGAAGTGAAGTCACTCGAAGCGCAGCGAAACGGCTGGTTGAACGAGAAAATCACGATCAATCGCGATATTCGTGAAATCACGAACTGGCTACCAGACCAAATTGAGAAAGCTAAAGCCAAGGCCGCGCCTTTGGTTTCTGTTCGCGACAAGAACACCACCGAAGAATTCAGCATGAAGGTGGGGGACACCGAATATGCCGAGCGTAAGGATGCGACCAAAGCCATTGCCGAATCAATTAAAGGTCTCGCCAAAGCGGTCGGAGAAGTCTCGACAATCGCAAACTACCGCGGGTTCAAGGTTCGCGCGCAGCTTGAGGGCAAGAGCAAATCTGTCGGGTTAACGGTTTGGATTGAGTACGGCGAATTTCAGCGTGCCGTACTGTTCCATGACCTAGCCGATGGTGATGTCAGCGCATCCGGGCTCGTTACCCGCATTGATAACGCAGTCAACGAAATCGGCGAAGACGTTCCTCGCCTAGAACAACAACTAGAAGCCTCCAAGAAGCGCCTGCCAGACCTCAGAGCGTCACTTGATAAGCCGTTCGAGAAAGAGGACCGTCTCAACGAGGCCCGGGTAAAACACGGCGACGTCCTGCGCAGGTTGAAAAAGTCGGGCGGAGCCGTCGAAATGACGCCAGCCATGAAACGAGAGTTTCAGGCGGCCGTGGCCAAAGTCAATCAAGGTCTCAAGGATTCCGGCTTCGACATCCCGGCGATGTCTCGCCTGAACCCTGCCAAAACCAAGGAAGGGCTACCGGCCTACTTCAATGAAGACGTTGTACTGGCAGAACCACGCTTTGCGCAAACCCAGCCTCAAACCGGTGTCCGGTACGCGTTCGATATCGTCGATCATCCTAAATTCAAGTCGCTGGACAAGAGCAAGAGCGCCGAGATCCGCCGTGAGATCGCCAAGGTGGGTTCGATTCTCTTGACCTTCGACGAGAACGGCCAATTCAAGACCTTCAACAACATCCAGATTTACAACCAGAATCGCGGCCAAGGATGGGGCAGTAAGACAGTCGGCGCGATCATGGAAACGCTACCGCCCGGACAGGTATTGACCATTGAAGATATTGTCCCCACTGCCGTAGGCTTTTGGGATAAGATGGGTGCTAAGTTTCCAAGTAGCGATGGCTACATGGAAGCGCAATTCACACCGGAACAGTATTGGAGTGCTTATGAAAAACGAATTGCTGAATCGAACGCCAAGTTCTTTGACGAAGACGGAACTGGCGGAACGCCGCCGCTTAGTCGCCAAGGAAATGGAGCTCCCGCCAAACTACGTTCCCAAGGACGATCTAGCGTATCTGGACTCAGCGCCAGCCAAGTCCGCGAATTCGTAGGTAAATCCCTCAATCGCATTGTTGCACCGGTCCAGATTGTTCAATCGACCGCAGAAGCCAGCAGATTAACCGGCTTTGACATCCCCTCAGACTCTGCCGGTGTCGCCCATAGGGGCAAGATTTATCTCATTGCAGATAACATCACCTCGAAACTAGATGCTGAACGCACCTTCTTCCATGAAGCGTTCCACGTCGGAATTCGGACCAAGTACGCCGCTGCAACCCAAGGCTACGAAAACGCGCTGCGCGGTATCGCGATGAAGAATCCGAACATTCGGAAAGCGGCCGGCGAGTGGAGCCTGTCATTCGGTAAAGACGCCGTCGATATGCGTATTTCCTACGGCATGACCCCGGAAAATGCCAAGGCACAGGTGAAACTACTCGCGATCGAGGAAGCTCTCGCCGACATGAGCGGGGCAGTCTCCGACCGGATCAACGGACTCGACACACTTCTGGCCGCGATTCAGAAGCTCATGCGCGCCATGGGATTGAACACCCTGGCTGACTACTTTGAAGGGCTCTCGAATGCCGAAGCACTCGCCATGATTGCCGACGCGAGAAAGAGTACGGTCGCGCGCACCGAATCAGCAATGCAGCCAGCAATGTCTCGCGATCGGGTATACAATAACAGCCGTGAAGACCTATCCAACTTCAACCGCTACGACGCTGCTAACGACAAACCCTCGCAAGCGTTACGTGACGCAATCAAAAAATTTGAAAGAGAAACCCCCGGCTTTCAAATTGACCCGCTTGGTAACAGCCGCGTCATTGTCACTAGGCTCAAAAAAGACGACTTAGTTTCTTCTCTAAAAACCCTCAAAGAATTCGGTGACACCAATAATGTTGCAGTTGGCATTAGCTCAAAGACGGCCAGCTACACCGACTTTTCAGAATCAAGCGGTTTCCGTGCATATATCCAGCGCGCTGACGATGAAATAGGTGGTCGCGTTTCATACGAGCGCGACAGCAATCACTTTGCCAGAATCGTTGGAGTTTACGCTCCAAGATCTCTCAAAGGCGAGGTGCGTTTCTCGCGCAAACCAAGCGTCAACACGCTACTCAAGAAATATGGCTACGCGCCTAAGTACGACTTTGAAGTCGTGCGGGCTCTAAATGCTGGCGATCGGATATTTGCTTTCAACGAGCAAGACGAAAAACCGATTGAGATTACATCGGTCACAAGCAAAGAGGGTATTGATGAATACCCGCTCGACCGGCTATTGATTCTCGACAAGATGGCTGGTGTTCCAGATGCGCCCGTCCTCTCCCGCGCCCCACAAACCGACACCCCAGCCTTCCGCGAGTTTGTTAGGCAGTTTGTTGCAAATCAGCCAATCGACAAATACACCTACGACCGCGAACTGAAAGACCTAAAAGAAGAAATCATAAACGACTGGTCAAACGGTAATACCAACCGGCAAACCGGATCATTTGGCCCAGATGAAATTAACGCAGCATTGCGGAAAGAAAACAAGGCGCAGTATTTTGATGAAGACGGTGATTACACCAACGAGGGGAATGACCGCTATACGGAGATCGAGAGCTCGCTGGCCGAAAAATATGCGCGTGCGGAGTTAGGGGAGCCGCAAAAAAAATCGGTTGACCTCACCGATCCGGCAAACGCAGCAAACGTGCTGCGTGAATACTTCGACGCCAATGGCTTGGAACCCAACATAGTAGGCGGATCGGGTAAATCTAGGAGCAAATATTTCACGCTCGGCGACGGCACGGAAATTCGCATATCCGACCACGAATTACCGGATCAATACGACCAACGCGCAAACGAAAACATTATTTTGCCGGACGATGCTGATAAAGCAATGGACGTTTTGGCGGAAGTCGCAGAACGATACGTGAGAAACGCCACCCCCGCTAACAGCGCCGATCAAGATCAAAGCGCCTCACAAGGTGAGATGCAGGAGCGGTCGGTGAGAGCCGAAACTTCCGGGTCGACGGAACCTGCACAGATAAACGCGGGCGGTGGCAGAGGTGATATTACCAAAAATCCCGCCTTCCGCAAGTGGTTTGGTGATAGCAAAGTCGTGAACCCTGATGGGACGCCAATGGTGGTGTATCACACTACGGTTGCTGGCAGCAAAATCACTCGGTTCAAGCGACGCATGAATGACATCGGTATGCACTTTGGTACCAAGGGGCAGGCAGAAGACCGATTCATCCTCAAGAGCGAGAGCGACCCATACGGACCAGAGCTCCGCGGTATTGAGCACGCGACCATACCGGTATATCTAAGCATCAAATGGCCGCTTCGACTAAATGACATAGGTGCATTTGATTCAGAAAATCTGTCGTTTGAACTTGAGCGCCTTAACGTCGCAACCAAAGACCAGATCAATGCCGCCATCCGCAACAACGGAAACGAAGGCGGAAAAGTTGCCGCACTACGCGCCCTGATTGAACGCAAAGGCTATGACGGCATCGTCTATAAGAACACCGGGGAGACGGGCGGCTCTGCCAAATATCGCGAGGCGCGTAATGCGGCAAGAGACGCCCTAATTGCATTGCAAAAAGCCCGTGGCAAATCGCTTAACGCTTACGACCTTGTCGACCAACAAACTCCAGAGTACAAGGCTTACGAAGCGGCCAACAAAGCCTATGCCGATCACAGAAATAGCAACGCCGAAGACAGCTGGATTGCGTTCTACCCCACCCAAATCAAATCCGCGATCGGCAACAACGGCAGTTTCAATGCCAAAAATCCAGATATTGCCTTCTCCCGCACCGGCACCCTCAAAGACTTCATCGAGGGCGGTGACTTCAAGAAGAAGACAACCGACGCGGTAGGCGCACTGTTCCAGAGCCAACGGACTTTCGGGGCATGGCATAAGACAGTCGGCACCCAGTACCACAAAGCCCAGGTCGATGCAGACTTCCGGCCGGTGTACGAGTCAGGACAAGCGTATTTGCGCGACATGGCGACGATTGCCAACAACGCAGCCGACCTCGCTCCTGATCTTCTCCCGAAACTCCAAGACTCGGTACGCGCTGCGCTGACCAAAGGGGCAGTATCGAAGGCCGACGAACAAGCGGTATCGAATGCGGTGTTCAAGGGAACACTGGACGACACGGTCTATACCTCGGCTGCTGATGCTGGTCTAACCCCCGAACAGTTTGCGTTTTACAAACAAGCCCGGGCGGCGATCGATAACAGCCTTGACGCCCTTGTGACCTCAGAAGCGGCCAGACTTGCCCGTAAGGAACGCGGTGTCTTCATGGCGATCAGTGCGGCGAAGTCTCGGAACGACGCGATGATCATTGCCGACTTCCTGAACCAAGAAGCCGACCTCGAGCCGGATCCAATCGCCGCCAAGCGGAAGCAGGCGCTGGCAGATTCGATCATTGCCAAGGTGGACCGTATCAACGACCTGAAGCAGAAGGGTTATGCCCCCCTCACGCGTTTCGGTACCCATACGGTCTACGTGGTGGAGAACGGCATTCAACGGTCCTTCACGCTCCACGAAAGCCAGGTGGAAGCCAACCGTACCGCAAAAGCCATGCAGGAACTTTACCCACAGGCGAAAGTGACTCAGGGCATTCTGAGCGAAGAAGCGGCCAAGCTGTTCCAAGGCATTTCACCCGACACCCTCGAACTCTTCGGCGACGTGGCCACGGTCGGACCAGACGGCCAAGAAGTGTTCTTAGGCCAGACACAGGTGTTTCAGGAATATCTCAAGAACGCGGTGAACAACCGGAGTGCTCTAAAGCGCCTGATTCAGCGGAAGGGAATCGAAGGCTACTCGAAAGACGTTACCCGCGTGCTGGCGACCTTTATCACGTCGAACGCTCGGGCGTCATCGGGAAATTACCACCTTGGCGACATGCTCGAAGCCACGAACGATATCCCGAAAGAGAAGGGTGACGTCAAAGACGAGGCGGTCAAGCTGCTCCAATACGTCCAAAACCCAGTCGAGGAAGCGGCCGCGCTGCGTAGTTTCCTGTTCGTGCAGTACCTTGGCGGTTCCGTTGCATCTGCCTTTGTGAACATGACACAGCCACTGCTCCAAACCTTCCCGTATCTGTCTCAGTGGGGACCGGGCAAGTCTGCTGCTGAACTGACCAAAGCCCTCGGCATGGTGGGTAAGGGCGCCAAGATCACCGACGAACGTCTCGCCGCGGCACTCGCCCGGGCAGAGAAAGACGGTGTTGTTTCGCCGCAAGAGATTCACCAGCTATATGCGGAATCCGCGCGGACCTTTGGCAATAACCGGGCGATCCGTCGTGTACTGACGGTTTGGGGCTCCCTGTTCGGTCTGGCTGAACAGTTCAACCGACGTGTCACGTTTATCGCGGCATGGAACATGGCTAAAGACTTCACGCCGGCAGACTTCCAAAAAGCGGGTGTTCGGTCGGCATTCCAGTTTGCCGAAAAGGCCGTCGACGAAACCCAGGGTATCTACAACCGTGGTAATCGTCCTGACTGGGCGCGCGGTGCACTCGGGGCGACCCTCTTCACCTTCAAGCAGTTCAGTATCAGCTACCTCGAGCTCCTGAAACGGCTTCCAAACCGCGAAAGAGCGATCGCTCTCGGTATTCTGGTACTCGCTGCGGGTCTACAGGGTTTGCCCGGTGCCGATGACTTGGACGACGTAATCGATGCCTTGATGCAGTCGCTGGGCTATTCGTGGAACTCGAAGCAGGAGAAACAAAAAGCCCTCGCCAACATCCTCGGGCGTGACGGTGCTAACTTTGTGATGAACGGATTCTCCGCGCTGCCAGGTGTTCCCCTCGACGTGCAGGGGCGTCTCGGGCTTGGTAACCTGATACCGGGAACTGCCGCGCTCAAGAAGTCCGAAGTCAATAAAGGCCGGGACGTCATTGAAATCCTTGGTCCGGCCGGTGGATTGGTTCAAGACGTGGTCCAAGGTGCCGGAAAACTGGTGACGGGTGATATCGGCGGTGCTGCGCAAGAGTTTGTACCGGTGGCAATTCGGAACGCAATCAAATCGGTGGATATGCTTCAATTCGGCATGTACCGCGACGAAAAGGGGCGTAAAGTCTTGGACACAGATGCTTACGACGCATTCATTAAGGGCGTAGGCTTCCAACCAAGAGACGTCGCCGACGCCAGTCGTACTATCCGGCGCGTCAATCAGGATGTTGCCCTCGTCAAAGTCGTGGAATCCGAGATTGCAGAGAAAATGGCACAAGGCTACTTCGAGAAGGACCAGCAGAAGATTCTGGACGCCCGAGCCCAGCTGATGAACTGGAACCAGACCAACCCCGGAACGCGGATCCGGATTACCCCGGCACAGGTACAAAGACGTGTGCGCGAAATGAACATGACGCGGGAACAGCGAATCGTGAAGACGGCACCGAAAGAAATCAGGGCCGACGTGAAAGCGCAGCTACAGTGAAGGCTGCGCTTATCGTTGCTGGGCTCGTTGCCTGCGCATTATTTCCCCCGCTGATATTTGTCGGGCTCTTCGTTGTTATTGCTTCGGGGTTTGATCGGTGGATGAATCCGCCGTAAGCAAGTCCTTTGGCCCCGGCATACCATACCAGCGCCCATTCACCCAAGCGCGAAAGTCGTTGACGTAGTAGAGCGGTCCTTGGCCTTCAACCACCGGACAGGCGCAGCCCCTAATCTCGGTTTGCGCCTGCGTCCGCCATGGCTCTGGAATATCTGCAATTCGGATATAGGTTGGCCTACCATCAATGTTGTACACAGGCACGGCGTCAAGTAGCTGCTGTTTTGTCGTGATATTCATGACTTCTCCGCAATTTTTGCTGCATCTAGGTTGACGTTCCGGTAAACGTTCCGGTTTTAATCGGCTTGCCCCGAGAAATATCGGGGAATATCGGAACGCTCACGCTTTCTCCACTGATTTCAAAATGTACGCTTTGGCAATCCGATCAAATACCTCGTCACCCCACTCATTCATCGCAAGATTCACAGCAGCAGCGCATACCAAGCGCACATTCTCGCCGTGTAGCCGCTGGCTGAGTTTATTCGATCAATGCTGGCGGCGTATGGCCTACGAGTCCAACCTTCACGCTGGTTGTGGTCGAATGGTATGCCGGTGATACTGCAACGCCATTTGCACCTGTTGGCGGCTCTCACAAGGTCGTCAATCGTTAAGTCAAACGGGATTTTGCGCGTCTTCGAGTTTCGCTGGGCGATCTGAAACATCTGCCGAAGGATGGTGACAATCTCATCTTGGGTGGCATGATCCGCGTCTTCGACCGGAATTGTCTGGACGATATGCGGCTTCGTTTTCAGCAGCTTTTCAGTGGTTTCTCGGCGCTGATCTGCCACCATTTTTTCCAGAAGCTCACTAACATTGACGCGCCTAACAGCTTTGCGCTTCTTGGGGTATAATTCCTCATCAATTGCACTAAAAATGTTAGGCGTTGGCATGTAACTCCTTGTTTTGTATGAATGAGGCTTTGCATGGCATGCAAGAGGTCAGCAGTTCGATCCTGCTTATCTCCACCAAAATCAATAACTTACGTTGCATCGACCGGAACCGCCTAACAAGCGCCTAACTTTTTGGGTGGTTCCGGCAGCGTTAGTGTGATTGCTGACACCGCTTCGGCGTGTCTGTCTAAGTACCCTTCCGTGGTACTCATTGTTGTGTGAGCCAAGCCCACCTGTATCTGTTCCTTCGTGTACCCCATCCGTCTAGCGACTGACGCGGCGTATGGCCGGATTGACTTCGTAGTGAAGCCAGAAAGCCCTGCAAGGGTCTGCGCTCGGTCGAAGCTAGAGCGTATGCCAGAAGCAGTGTACGGGTCGCCGTCCGGCTTGCAGATGACATACATGCTGGCAACTTCATGGCCTTTCTTGAGTTCCGTGGCGCGTTCCAAAACCGCGTCAATCTCTGGCGTCCGCTGGATCGTCACGTTCTTCCCGCTGGATCTCCGAGTCTTTAATGGCGTGACCGATATTCCGTTACCCTGAAACTGTGTGAGCATCAACAGTCGGGCGTCCGTGTTCCGCTGATAGAGTAAAAAGCACAAATCCATGTAGCACTGAAGCATAGGGGATAACTTCGCCCTGATTGAATGCCAAGCCTCCACCGACCATTGCACCCGTTTGGCTGGCGGCAGCTTCACTTCAATGTCTCGGCATGGATTGTGCGAACAGTAGCGGCGGGTACAGCACCAGCGGAAAAAGGTCGATAGCCTGGACTTGTAGTGATGCTTCATTCGTGGCGTGTTCAACTGGTCAAGAATGTCCAGAACGTCAGCCGGCGCGACTTCCTCAGTCGATAGTGACTTTAGGGCGATCTTGCAATCATCGTAAACCCGCCCATATTCCTTCCGGCTTTGCTCGGACAGGGTAGATAGGTACGTTGTCTTAAATTCCTCGATCCGAGCCGGACAGTTGCCTACAATCTCCGGCTGTTCGATCTTGGCTAGGGCTTGGAATAGCGCCGTTTCCCCATCTTCCACGCGACTCAGCGGGATAGCCTTCTGCTTCCGCTTGCCGTCCACGTAGCTGCTAACCATCTTGTAGTAGCGCCCGTGTGAGATTGTGAGGTTTTTGATCTTCATGCGGCTTTGAACTGATGCACCCTTCCGCTAACGACAACGGGAGCCGTAGCACCCGCACAGACGGCATTGTAATGCGCCCGTTCCAATATTACCTCGCCAGCTTGCATCCTTGCTCGCCAGAAGCCCAACTGAGCCAATCGCTCAATCTGCTTTGACGGCTGGACGTAGCCGGTCACATCGGCTAATTCGTCTTTCGACAAAATCAGTCGTTCGCTCATGTCTTGGCTGCGCTGGTGATGGTCATGGCTTCATAGCCTTAAAAATTGCTCGGTTTGTTTCGTTGGCCTGTTGGTTCTTAATGTGACGTTTTGCGGCGGCAAATGCTTTGGTGTAGCCAGCCGTAATCTCCGCGTCCGTTAAACCTCGATAGCACTCAGGATGCCAAGTGCCGTCGATCACGCCGCACACGCATGGGGTGTAGCCAAGTATTCGCTCAACTTCGTCGCGGGTCATACTGGCTCCGGCTGCGGGATTGGCTTGGCGCGGGTGTTCCACTCCTTAATCGCAGCTTCTTTAGCCACGGCTTCCCATTCTTCTTTGGTGCCTTCGCCTATTGTTTGAATGCGAATTTCACCGCACGTTGCGCCGCATTGGTCGCACTCGGCAACACGCCAGCGGAAGCAAGAGGCTTCGTGTACGTTAACCCCGACGTAGCCACAAAACGGGCATGGTAACGGCTCAGTCATTTCGGCTCCGTAGGTTGTTGTGCTGCTATGGCTGCGTCGATTGCTGCGCGAAAATCGCCTTGTTTTTTGCTGACCATGCGCCAAACAATGTGACGCCATTGGCCGACAACTTCCCAATGCCATTTGCAATCAGCGCCGATCACCCCGTTCCATCTACAGGCAAACAGTAACGATTGCAACGTATCCAACCTCTCAGTATCCTTCTTGGCGGCTGCGAGTTCGGTGGTGAGCGCCCCGGTCTTTTCTTCTTCGCGTCGCAATTTTGTTTGGACATGGGCAATGTAATCTGCGGCGCGAGAGAGAATGATTGCCGGGATTATGGTTAATCCTTCGGCACACCCATTCCCTTGATCAGCTACGCGCTTTCTTAGCTCTGCTGCAATTGATGATTCATCGACTAGGCTCATTTGGCGCTCCCTCGAAGTGCTGCCGCTGCCATTAACTGCACCGGAAGTCCTAGCGCAGCTGACAGTCGGGCGCACATCACAATGCCCGGTTCACACTTATCGCCTTCAAGTCTGTGCAAGTGGCTTTTGCTACAACCAGCGGCCTCCGCAACATCTTCTAGCGTCATGTCTAGGGCGTTGCGTCTGGACTTTAAGAGTGTGCCAAGGCTCATTTGTTCGGCTCCTGTTCTGCTATGGCTGCGATAGCCTCGTCAGTTGATTTGTCAATGTCAGCGGATATTTTGCAGTTCAGGCTAAACACCAATACCGGCTCTTTGAATTGCCCCCATTCAAAATCTGCGGCAATCAAGCGCGGCTTCCAGTACGCCCACCTCTCCGAATCCTTCCTCAACCGTTCGCACTCTTTCTGGCTGGCTGCGAGTTCGGCGATGAGTCTGCTCTTGTCGTTGAAGGCGGACCTCAATTTCTGACGAATCAAATCGTGCTGCTCCTCCAACTCTTGCATTGCTTTGGATAGGCTCAT
>Ga0315906_10002094_pt1 | contig 28615 bp, 40 predicted proteins | sample LakEriMetagenome_4_FD_203526 | JGI IMG/M metagenome (GOLD analysis project Ga0315906, IMG submission 203526) | Freshwater fungal communities from buoy surface, Lake Erie, Ohio, United States - Buoy 2 MA122 | ecosystem: Environmental > Aquatic > Freshwater > Lake > Lake biofilm | place: USA...
CACGAGCTAATAAACAACTTGCAACTTCATTTCCTTCGTACATATTGTCTCTTAACGGATTCTGTCTTGAGTTCCAATTAGATATTAATTCTATTTTATCCTCACTCAAAAAATATTTATCATCTACATCACTTTCAAGTACGTCTTTCAATCGTTTATTTAAATGCTCTTCTTTTGGAAATTGAAAAATATTGTCTTGATCATCCCGAATTCCAATTAAAAAAACACGTTCACGATTTTGTGGAACTCCGTGATGCTTTGCGTTCAATACTTTCCAATAGATATGATACGGAACTGAATCTTCATATGGAAATATTACTGGAACTCCATTGACTGATTTTCCTCCCAACATATTCACCCATTCTTGAAACGTTTTACCATTGTCATCAGAAAGCAATCCTTTGACATTCTCAAAAATGAAAAAACGTGGTTTGTTTACTTGGATGAATTCGTGAGAATTAAAAAACAAAATCCCTCTTTTATCGTCTTTTCCTAATCTCTTCCCGGCTAAACTAAATGCCTGACAAGGTGGCGATGTCATATAAACATCTAAACTTTCTTTTGGTATCTGACGTTTATAAACATTTGTCGGATAGTATTCCGGTTCTCCGTAATTGTGAATGAATGTTTGCCGTGCGTATTTATCCATATCACAAGCGAATATTTCTTTGTATTCGATGCCTAATCTAATCAATGCTTGATTAAATGCGCCTACACCACTAAAGTCTGATCCTACAGTTATCATATCCTTTCAACTTTCTTGATTAACGGAGGCCACATATCAGCTTTCTTGATTGCATCCTCCTTGCAGTTTGCTTTAATTGTCTTGTATCCAAGCTGCCATCCCGATGGCCCTTTGAACTTATACGTTATCTTCCACATCTGTAAGTCTGATATAAAGGCCGAAGGCCATTAGTACTGTGATTGTGATAGCCACTCCAATCCATCCGGTAAAGTACCAGAGTAAAGTCCAAAATGTGATTCCTATTGCGAGCCCTCCTAACATCAGAGCCAATAATTTTAATTTTGCTTTCATCTTAGTACTCTTTTGCCTTGCACAAAGCAAGATATAGTTCTGTATTAAATGATCCATCTTTTTTCCACCAGGTGATCATACTTCTCACTGGAGTTCTAAATGGAGTGAATCTATTCTCCATCTGTTTCTTCTGCTGTTTCTTTTTCATAGCCTGTTCCGTTACATTTATCACATTTCACTTCTTCGTAGCATCCTCCGCAGCACATGCTTGCAGGCATACTGCAGTTAGGTCCAATCTTTACGCGACCTTCACCTTCGCACCATTCGCACATTACTGTATACATAGCCTTGAGATTTCACCGGTTATCAATGAGTAGCTCTTTAGCAGCATCTTGATCTTATCCTCAGAGAGTTCAATCTTTGCTTTGTTCTCAAGCAGTTCGTTTCTGTTGCACATAGGGATGATCCATGCATCACGCAGTCCGATAAGTCTCTTGAGCTCATCTTGCTCATCAGAGATCTTGTCCCATAGGTCCATCCGTATGGACTCCATGTTCTCAATTTGTTCTAGTTTGTTTATCATAGCTGTTATGTTTTGAGCTTCAAAGATAGCTATAGTTTTTATATGTGCAAATTTTTATGAACATATTTTAACATAAAAAGAAAACCCCCACATTTCTGTGAGGGCTAACTACTATGATAAAAGCTATTCGGCAACAGCTCGGTAAAGTTACAATAATTTTATTAATGATACTATTTCTATAGCTTCTTGTTCAGCCCAGGTGATAAGTTCTTCCTCATCCTTATGCAGCTCAAATGACATGTGCATCATCTCATGCATGACCAAAGCTGTAGTATGAACATCATCAGTACACCTGGATAGATTGATGAATACAAAGTGCTTGCCATCCTTTGGAGATACATTGCACCATCCTGCTATATAAGCCTGCTCAGTATTATTAAGATGATCCTTGCAATCAAAGACATTAAGGCCATGCATATAGTCTACATCAAAATAGTCAAATACATCACATGGACATTCACTCATGAGCAGCAAGTACTGCCCTCTGTCATATTCATACATTCTGATAGATTGTACCTTTCTTGCCTTTGATGGCTTTTAATACTTGCTTTCTATTCTTGGAGCTATAGCTATAGCTTACATGTACCCAGTCAGGATTGCTATCTGTTCCAAACTCCCAGATAAGCTGATCAAACTCAAGATTATCCTTGATATAATCAAAGATCTGTTTGTTGGTGATCTTACCATATCGATCAGAATCTAGGTCCATTGCCTCTCCTCTGCAATGCTGACTTGAGCTTGCGCCCTTAATTGCTCGGTTAAGTGCTAGGGATCTATAGCCTGATGAGATATGAATAGGCACAGTGAAGTGCTCACGTACCTTCTGGAAGACTTTCTCGCATAGTAACTTTGCAGATGCCAGGTGAACTGCATCCTTGATAGTATTATCTATTCCGTTACGCTTAGCTGTATCAGAATGACAGAACTCTTCAAGAGATACATTCTTACTTAGCTGCATCCTCTTTAGTCAATTGGCTTAATGTAGCAGTGACAGATCCTACAGCTATCATATAGCCTCCGGCTGTTATCAATGCAGCAGGCAATGCCACTGGAGCTGCTATAATAGCACCACCGATCACACCGAATGCGATACCTATCTTCTGGACCTTCTTCCAAAAGTCTGGAGTCTTAGACTGCCATCTTTCTTTTAAATTCATATCTTGTTTCTTTGGGGATGATTGCTTCAGTAGATGCTTGAAAAGTTTCTTTTCCTTTCTTTTCTCTTTCCGAAGCTTGATTCTTGTACGAAGATTCTTGAAGGCACTCATATAGTCTCTGTTCTACTCTTTCGATTTTTTCATCTTGTTTCAGCATTCGGTTATTCAACCAAAAAACGCACAAACAAAGCAAGGCTGTGATGCCATGCTTTTTCAACAGTGTTGCCATACTTACTGGATCCATACTATAATATGGAATCTTGTTTCAGTAGAAATACGTAGTATTAATAAATTTTATTCAGAATAAATATGTCACTATAGATGTTGTTTCCTGTAGCAGCAGCTCCCCATTGAGCTGTTACATTTAATATATTGGAAATTGTTGTATCAAAAGTTGTGCTGTTCACTGAATTGAATCCAAATCCTTGAACAGATGCGTTATTTGTTTTTGTATAATGAAATGCTCCTAAAGTTACAATGGATGCTACACCAGATGCACCAATAGTTCTAATTGTAAAATCAATATTTAAAGACCACACATCATTAATAACACTACTTCCTAAATTCTGTAAACCACTATCTAAAAGAACAATAGATCCTGCTTTAACTCTAATGGTAATATTTTGATTATTAGTAGCATTCATTACACCACCAAACACAGCCCTAAAGCTATCTCCTACTTGAAATGTATTTGCCGGTATAGTTAATGTACCTACACCACCATTGATGAGACTACTTTCTACAGTCGTATTAGTAATTATAGTGCTGTTTGCACTTTGAGCAAACAAGCCATAGGAGTTTGTGGATGGAACACCTGGTATAGTTACCACAGTCTCACCTCCAGTATCAGCTGCTGTCACTCCGCTGCCTGCAAATTTTAATACTGATCTTTGAGTCAGAGCTGTGCTTTCATCCTTTACTGTCTTGTACCCTGTACTAGTTACGTTGATAGTTGTAGTTGCCATCAGATTAAATTGATATTTATTGTTTGTGCCTCTCCAGTACTGAGAGTGAATTCATCCTCTTGTACTCCATCCACGTTGATAATGTAATGCGTAAAGCAATCACATTCATCTGATGGACCTGGAGCTCCATTCTCAAAGTCATAGTTGTCATAAGGTATGTCACACCAGTTCTCATCATCAAATACATTCAAGCTGATGACCATAGTCCATCCTGCGACCATGTCCTGACCTCTGTTGATAAATGGATCTGTTGAGATCTCAGCTGTGACATCAGCAAACTCAGTCCAATGATATTGCTGCATGGTAGTCTTGATATCATTACAGATAAGCAAGCAATCTGAATGGACCTCATTGATCTGCCTATACTCAGAATGATTGTACTTGTCACAGATAGTCAATCCTATATTAACGCGAACAAACCCGGCACCCATCCCTCCAGGCTGCACAGTTGCCACACAAAGCGGATATGTAGCAGCATCTCTTGAGATGGCATCTAAGAACTCTCCTTGAAAAAAACTACCGTTTAACTGCCTGTGTTGATCCGCGATCAGCTTCAGCTCGGCCATTATTTGATTTAGAGTCCTTTCCATTTAGATATTGCTTGAGTTTGTCTATCTGTTTCTTTGTCGCTTTGAACTGCTTCATACTATCCAATTGATTGGCTTATAACCAGTATGGTCTTTACTTACGCTCTCATTACATTCATTGTCATCACAGCAGATGATGTACTCCGGATACTTTACTCCGTTATCATCCTTGAGATAACCTATTAAACGCTCTTTGTAAAAGTACGCATCTTTTCTCAGCATGTTACGCAGATTGGCTGTATTCTCATCTGTGTTAGGAGTCATAGTCTCATCATCTTGACGGCCTACAGCTTTATTGGTAAGCTTCTCATTAAGTAATGATGCAGCTCTATAATCAACGAATGCAACCAGACAAGGCACCACATAGTTATTCATTAGATCAAGATAGTCCTGTGTCCAGGTATTTGTCTCAACGCGAGTGAGCAATGCCTTGTATAAAGGAGTACCAAGAGCAGGCTGTATATGCATGTCTTGTGATCTCTTGATACATACTGCGAGGATCTTAGTATCCGTATTGCTATGGATGAGACCTAGTTTCTTTAGATTCTCTACTGATAGAAGGTAATTCATGATCTTTTTACTACTAATTGTTGTACCCAAATATGACGGCAGTATGGAGTAGATGCGCCTGTATCAGGGTTTGTATACCATCCTCCTCTATATTTCCACGCATCTCTTCCAACCCTTGAGCTGATAGTATTGATATCATCCCTGGTATATAAACGCTTTAAATCAAGTAATCTCAAACAAAAGTCTCTGCTCTTGGTAATTACCGGAGGAACACCTGGTCTCTCCTGGTAACTATACACTACCATAAACCGATCAACCGGAGCAGGCTTTTGTTCACTCACTTGCTTTCCCATTTCACTCACCTCTCCATCCTCATAGATGCCAAGGTCCACGAACTTTGATATAGTCTTTGCAATCTGCTCTATAGTTGCGCCAGTAGCCTTGGAGATAGAAGTGCTGTCCTCTCCATTGGCAAGCATTGAGAGTATGTTTCTATCAAGATCAGTCATCTGTAGCTGTATCTCACCAATAGTTGCAAACATCATGTCCTCACGCTTGAAGACCTCATCAGATGGAGTATCCCATTCGATGACCTCGCTCTTCAGAACAAAGTATTCATCAGCATTGAAACCATACTCACCGAAGATACCTATCTCATCCTTGCTGAATGTATGCTTGCCATCACAGCTCTGTACTAAAGATACTGGAAGGCCCACTATTCTGCGAGCTTGCTCTTCATTGATAGCAGGGAACGATGCCAGGATCAAATGCATGGCAGCATCAGGTAAGATCTTGCCTTCTTTAATGCTTGCAGCTATGTCTAACAGTGATGATATCTGTCCTGCACTCATGGCAGTATCTACGGGAGCTACTGGAGCTGCAGACGGAGTTGCCTCACTTACCCCGATTGGCTTCACATCTACAAGCTTCAGCACTCCTAATGATCCTGATAGTTTAGCCATGTAGTTAATCATCCACTCAATCTGTTTCTGACGGCTTTCTACATAGGTCTTCTTGTATATCTCAAATAGTGAATCTGACTCAGCTGCGTTGAATGATCCCTGTGGTGCAATACCAAAAAGAGAAGGAGCTACCACTGAGTGAGCTACAAGTATATTCTGTTGCACTGATTTCTCAGACATCTGATATCTCTCATGCAAGTTGTTACCACTGAGAGGCAATACTGTTGGAGCCTCTTCTGCTCCATTGCTGAATGTGATGATTATCTCTCCTGCATCCTCAACAGATTGAGTACGGCCTTTGATCTGATCTCTTATTTTACGCTCTTCTTCAGCTGTCTCTGGGTAACCATTAGCCAAGTTGATAAGAGTACCCGCCTTGAATCCGTTCTGTATCTCATACATGTTAAATTTAGAGATGTCCACATCAGTCTGAATAGCTGTGATACCACCATAGTACGGAGGCTTTGGATAGATCCCTTTCTCACCCTTAGCTTGCTTAGCAGCATCCTTATAGTAAAGGATAAATGATCCTGTTCTGTTCTTCTCATCAAGAGCAGGATAATGTCTGAAGTTCGTTGTCTCTGGAGTTTGCTGCAATGACGACCAATCATCTGATACATAGTATAAACGCTCATCCTCACTCATTCTAATAGCATCTATTGCGATATACTCCCATCTTACCACGCGAGATCCTTCTCTATTCCAGGTACCAATCACTGCCATACCACCAAACAGCTCAAAGTCAAAGGTCATTCGCTGAGCTATCTCATTCATGTCGAAGTCAGCGAAACTATTAGCTAAGAACTGAGTAGCATCACCAGATACAGTCTGCAATCCTCCTCCTGCTATGTAGTAGGTCTTGTTCTTCAATATACCCTGGTGCCAAGCACTACCCTGTAGCAGCTCTATCAAAAAGAAAGGATAGTCATTTTTCTTGCCCCATTTCATGAAGCCTCGCTGCCTGTCCTTCTCTTCTACTGGCTTTTGATACTCTTTGCTCAGTGATATACTTGTCAGCTTATTCATAGATGTTATTTACTATTGTTGTGGTATACTCATTCGCAGGGCTACTAGTCTCATAAATATGCGCTCTACCTTCCTCACATAGAGATGTGGCAAGCGCAGGATCCAAGTTGCTAGAACTGTTCTGCTCATATATCTTATAGGTATAGTATCCAGCATATGGGAATGTAAGGTCTACACCATCAGTTAATTCAAATTCATCATACCTTGCAGTGCCGGTACTTATATTAGTAAGGATGCAGTATACCTTTTCAAAGGACTGCTCATGCATAAACTCAAATAGCCAGTATGGACTATTCAGAGTCTTCAGCTCTGTCACTGTCACTATCAGTGTGCTTGTCTGATTCCTTTCTAATCTTAGCATCTTCCTTCTTTATTACTTTAATCTTTGGCTCTGTTGCATCAAAGATATGTAAAAGACCTAACTTGATGTATAGGTCCTCTTTGCCTTCTTCAATCACAAAGTATCTATTGAGCACCTGGCTCTTTACTTTGGATCCTATTAAATGCTTTTTTAATTTCATAGTGCTAATTTACAAAAAAAGGGAAAGGGAACACCCCTCTCCCTTCTTATGATGGAAAACAGCTATTAAACAGCTGGAGATTGCTGAGTCAATAAGTTAGTGATGATAGTAGGATCTACATCAGGCACCTCATTATTCTCTAGTCCTGCCAAGACAATTACATGCCCCATTCTGTCTGATTTCAATACTCCAGATGAATACTCAGATGCATCATTAACTTGGAGACCTTCATCAAGACCAAGGGCAACATAAGTGCCATCAGCTTTCTCAACCAAACACACAACCTCATTCTGTGCAAGAAGGTGAATCTCTGCGCGGAGCTCCTTTGTGTCTGATGCTAGGATCATATTCAAAGTTTGCTCATACCAAAGAGTACCGTTCTCTTTATTCACTCGAATAGGTGCAGTGTAGGATGACAGATTGCTTTTCAGCTTGTACTGGAATACCTCACCAGTGACAGTCAATGTTGTGATCTCATTGTTTGTCAAAGTTGGTCCAGTTGCAATTGCGCTAAGTGGGAATAAGATCACAGACTTGATACCACCTTTTCCGTTGGTACATGTTCTGTCATTGTATCCCGTTGTCATATTACAGCTCACGATTCTTTGCTTTAAAAGTTTATGAAAAGGGAGACCGAAGTCTCCCGGTTAATTTTAGTTAGGTGAACCAGTTCCGTTCCACACACCGATCTGATCCAAGAATGGAACCTGAACTCCTGCGCGGAATTTAGAACGTACATAGATCACATCATCATCCTGAGAGTACCACAAGTCATAGTTATCGAAGTCTGAAGTCAAGTCAGTTCCGAATACGAAATGAGTAGCACGACCAGTGTAGATGTTATCAAGACCATTCAATCCTGGTACTTTAACCACTCGCATGTCAGTTCCTGGCACGATGATCTCCTCCATTGTAGCGATCTGTGCAGGGCTGTAATGGAAGAAGTTTAAGTCTACCAAGTTCTTCATCAAGAAGTTGAAGTTCTCACGACCAGCGAAGCATACAAAGTCAGTTGACTCAGCTACAGCCTCAGGAGTATTAGAGAAACACTCATAGAATACATCATATGCATTAGATGCATCAATGCTAGCAGTAGCTGAAGTATTCAAGTTAACACATCCGTTACCAGTAGTCAAGAACTGACGGTATCCGTTCATCCACTGAAGGTTACCAGTACCAGTTGCTTTGTTACCTTTCCAGATTAACTTGTCAAGCTCAAGAGCGTGAAGTTGCAAAAGGTAGTTAGTGATCTGTGCTTCAAACGGCAAGGACTTATCTTCAGCTGATGCACCTGGAGCAAGAGCTAACTGTGTCCAAAGACCATCAAGGTCTTTCTGGCAGAATCTCTTCATGTATCCAAGAGTCTCAACCGCGATAGCGCGATCTGTGAATACTGTGTCACCATCAGGGGACATTTCACAGTCTCCAGCTTGGTAAACGATTGAATCATCAAGAAGTTTGATCTCTTGAGATCCTTTAACACCTTCTTGAATTGTAATGTAGCGAAGCGTTTTAGCTTCAGTGACTGAACGTGTGATCAGGTCCTCTCTTTGCTCATCTACATAAGCAGCAAGGCCAGATACATCATAGTCAAATTTCGATTTGATGAATTTTTTTAGTGACATCTTATCCTTTTATTTGCGATTTTAAAAATACTTGTCTAGCAGTCAGGGAGCTAGTTACCCGTGAGAATTTTTCACCTTCTGTAGTGCCATTAGATGGAGCTGACTTGAATGCATCGAATTCTGATTTCATTGCGCTCATCTCTGTGCGTAGTGTCTCATTGTCGCTCACAATAGTTTGGATCATTTCTCCTAGGCTTTCGACTACCTTAGAGAATGCCTCCATCTTTGTGGATACGATTGATTCCACTTGCGCAGCACTTAAAGCTTCTGGAGCTACCTCTTCAGCAGCTGCTTCTTCTGCATTAATAGCTGCGATCACTGCTGTAGCGAGATCATAAGCCTGGTCCATCTCTAGTCCAAGTTGTGCAGCTAATACCTCAGAAGCTTTCTCCAAAGCTGCAGGCATCTCCTCAGCGTCAATAGCTTCGAATGCTGATGCTGCCTCAGGACTAGCTGCTGCACGCTCATCAATAATCTCTACTACTACACCACTTGCATCTGTGATGATGCTAACTCCTTCCATCTCACCACCAAGTGCATGAGTACCTTCGGGAGCAGGGATCTGCTCACCATCAGCAACAACATATACCTGTGTGCCAACAGCAAGATCTCCCTCATATGCGATTGCAGTACCATCCATAAGAACTCCCTCTCCAAAAGCTTGAGGAGAAGAGGAGAACATAGATTTCATCTCTGCAATAGCATCCATTACTTTCTTGAAGTTTTCGTTCATCTTTACTGTGTTTATTTATTATGTTTACTTGTTCCAATTACCTTACGTAGATCTTCAAGCGCAGTGAATATCTGCTTCATCATCTCAGTCTCTACAGTTCTACTTGTCTCACTTAGATAGAAGGATCCCTCAATACTGAATCCTGTCCACTCCCCTGCCTTAGCCTTCTGCCATATATCATCATTGAGGACCTTATAGCTAACTATCCAGGATCCGTCATTCACATCATGGAAACGCTCTGGCTTAGTGAATCCTTTCTCCTCATCTACCTGGTAGCTGTGAATCATATAAATGCCATCCACTACCTTTCCTGCATTGTGCTCCAAGTTCACGTTATTAAAGTTTTGCCTGCGAGCATAGTCAACGATGATATTCTTGATTGCCTCTTTAGTGAATACTACATAGTATTCCTCATTGCTGTTCTCATCATACCGGTAGATAGGAGTATCAGCAGAGATAGCCACACCAGTGATAACTCGCTCCTCTTCATTGAACTGGTAACGCTTGGCCTTGCTGAAGGTCTGATAGCTTATCTCATGAGCAGGATCTGCTACAAGTGAATTGAACTCTACAGTTGTTTCTGCCTCATCAAGATCTATATAGATCTCATAGACTGGTAGTTCTCTTTTCATATAAAGAAATATGTATTTTTGTTCCATGAAGTACGTATACCCTTATAGGAGATCATGTAGTAAGTTTGATACTCTGCATCATTCAATAACCTGGCTTAAGCTGTTTGATCCGCAGGCTGAAGTCTACATAGTTGGAGATCCTCATCCGGATGGTATACATATACCTATCTCAACGCTGCCAATCAGAGGCTGCGATGTGACTAATAAGATGATGCACTTTGCCTGGCATTACGCAGGCACCTTCTGCTATATGAATGATGATTTCTTCATTGGTCCGAACTACCGCTTTGATAGAATACTAAGCAATGGAGATCTAGTGATCAATGACCGGCATGCTCCTACGTATCAAGAGGCCATGCAAAACACCATTGACTTTCTCAAGTCAGTAGGCAAACCCATGGTGAACTTTGAATGTCATCAGCCCATACTGATGGACTCAGATAAGCTGATAGGACTCTTTGACCGCATCACATGGAAACAGCATAACCACTTTATCAAGTCAATGTATTTGAATTACTACGGATGCGAGCATACGCTAGGTGAGAATCTCAAAGTAGCCAATGAAATAATAAAGGCCCAGGAGTTCCTGAGCCTATATGGATCCTTTAGCACATCTGATACCTGGTTTAATCAGAAAGCGCAGCGTGAGTACATTACCAAACGCTTAGCTTATTCTGCATAGCCACCTTGTTCTGAGTGCCAGTAATATCAGACTCCAGTACGTATACTACTCCTTGATTGGTCTGTGCTATGAGCTCAGCTGTGTTCTGCTGCTGTGTATTCAAGTTAGCATTCGTACCGGCACCGCCTAATTCCCCTGCTGTAGCTCCTGCTGTCACACCTCCTCCAGTATCAAGAGATGGCGCAGTGCCAGACTGATACTTTTGCGCTGCAATAGCTGCTATCTGCGTAGCTCCAATGATGGAGGCTGATGCAATAGCAGCAATACCGGCAGGAGATGGAGGAGGACCAAACTGAGCAATACCCTTGACTATGGCAGTAGCTGTGTCAATAGCTACCTGAGCAATGCGCAAAGCCTTGTCTCTTTCAAACTGCTGTTTCTTGATCTTCTCTACCTCATTAAAGTTCTTGAGCTCTATGGCATACTTAGCAGATGCATATTTCTTGTCAATCATCTCACGCTGCTCTGCTGTCAAGCTGCTACTGCTAAGCTCTGCCTCATGCTGTTTCTCTAGTGTAGCTATCTGATCATCTGCAGCTGCCTGAGCATTCTCCATCCTGGCATTCTGCAAGTCATTCACTGCTGTGTTAAATGCGCTGATCTGATCAAAGACCATCTGTGCTGTTTCAAGCATTTGAGTTACACCAGCAAGCTGCTCCTCTCTAGACTTAATCTCTTGCTCCTTGATAGCATCATTCTTGGCCTTATTCAGCTCAACCACTTTCTTGTTGTATTCATCCTCAAGCTTGAGCTGTGCTTGCATGTATTCATCAGCTGTGATCACATTGAGCTGCAGTGCTTCACCAAGTGCTTGGCTCTGCTCTGCTTGCGCATCCTCAAAGTCATATAGCTCACGCTGGAACTCATCAGCCATGAAGCTACGGAAGTTCTTATATAACTCTAGTTTCTTTTGCTCTTGCTCTGCTCTCTTAGCTAGCTCCTCATCAAAAAAACGCTTATTGATAGCAGCTATATCAGCATTGAGTTGTGCAGCCACTGCCTTTTCTAGTTCAGCATTCCCATTAGCTACCTGAAACTTTTCATCATAGCTCATGACAAGCTCCTGGATCTCCTTCTCCCTAGCATCCTTCATCAGTGATACCTCAAGAGCAAACTGCGCATCCATCTGAGATATCCTGTCCTCATTCGCTTTAACTTGTAGATCATAGAGCTCCTTGAGTCTCGCCTTCTCTGCTTCAGCTGCAGCCTTCCTTCTCTCCTTGGCTTTATCTGCTGCCTCCTTCTGTCTGTCAGCCTCTGCCTTATCATTTGCAATACGCAATACAGTCAGATCATCTAGATTCTTCTTGTTCTCAGCATACTGCTCACCAGCTAGTTTCTTATTCTCTTTTATATTCTTCACTAACTGGATAGCTCTATCACTATCTCCTTTACCTAAATCAAAGAGAGTCTGAAGCTCTAACCTATATCCTTTTATCTTCTGATTCTGAAGCTCCAGTATAGCTCTACCTGACTTTAATGCAGCAGCGAGCTTACGCTCTTCCATCTGTTCAGTATTCTTGCCTGCAGCTTGTGACATTCTAATCTCAAGAGTATAGTTGTCCTCTGTAGCCTTCATCTTCTGTCTCTCAGCTGCTATCTTCTTCTTGGTCTGTATCTCAATGATTTCAGTAGTAGTCTGAGCATTCTTAACTGCATTCCTGGTATTAGCATCATCAATGATTCCAAAGAACTCAAGTACTGCAGTCAATCCTTTCATGGACATGACAGTCCTCTCAATGACCTTCCATACCTTATCAAAGTTTTCAATCAAATATCCAACAGCTACCACAATAGCACCAATACCAGTTGTTACCAATGCAGCTCTTAGGATCTTCATGGCATTGGATGCTAGTCCTGTAGCTACAGCTGCTGCCTTCTGACTAGTACTGAATGCTTTTGTCTCAGCGGATGCTATGATAGTAGCCTCACCGACATCCTTGATAGCTCCTGCCTCACGCTCTGCAGTGATAGCAGCTGCTGTGTTTGATTCGCTGAGCTGATTAGTTGCAATATCAAAAGCCCTTGTCTCTGAGGATGCTATGATACTAGCTTCACCGATGTCCTTGATTGCAGCAGCCTCTCGCTCAGATACAACAGCTGCAGCAGCCTCAGTCCTTATCAAGTTTTCAGTAGCTACTATCTGAGTCTGTATCCCCTGGATGGTCCCGTATCTGATAAAGTTCCCTAGCTTGTTGATAGTATTCTGGATACCTGAGAATAGCGCATCCTTCTCCTTGAGCTTGAGCTGTATCTCCTGCAGTGCAGATGCTAGTCCCATAGCAGCCTGTAGCTTGACCATGGTCTGCATGAGTTTCTCATTCTCTACACCTACCAGGGCAAGTGCTGACTGAAACCCACTGAACACACTGACTGCACCGCCTACACTACCCACTAGCCTCTCACCAATAGTCTTGGATGCTCTATCCACGACCATGTCAGTCTCTATCTGCGCCTTCTTATACTTGGCAACCTGGTCAAGCAATTGCTTGTACTCCTTGGATGCTGTATCTCCTGCAAGGGCAAGCTCATAGAGTCTATCTTCAGCCTCACCCATTCTAGCAGTCAACGGCTGCAGCTCACCATATACCTCAGCAAAGGTAGCAGTCACATCTGTCATCCTATGGTCCAGGTTAGTGGATGCGCTTGACAGATCATCAATACTCTTATCAAGATCCTTGATCTCCTGAGTTGCATCTATGAGTCCCTTCTCAAAAGCATTGATCTCAGCTACACTGTTACCAGTATCAACCCTCAGTGTAAATATTGCCTCTTTATTTGCCATGTCTTTATTCAAAAAAAGGCCAGTTGCCCGGCCTTGCTAAGTTAGTTTATTTTAGATTAAATTGGAGGAAACGGAGTCGGCTTAGGCTTGTACTCAATAATCGGCAAGTCCTTAACCCACGCAAAGGTTGGGTTAACATTATACTCCATCTCTTCTACTGAGATTATCCAGTTATCATCTATGTCCTGTATAGGATTGAAATATGAATCATCATCATATAGCTGACCTACCAATTCATCTTTCTGTACTTCTGTTAATAGTCCTACTTGTATCATACGTTACGCCCTAAAGTTGTTTGGAATGTTTGTACTGCTGTGTAGAAGTTAGCTGCTTCAGTATCGTTAAGTCCGTCTCCTATTGAAGCGAAAGCATATTCTCTATTTGCATAAGTAGCGTCATAATTACGCACACCTATGTAATAATTGTTATTAGGTTTTGTTGCGCCTGCTGAACCCGTTGAACTCCCTAATGTAGTACTTCCGTTTTTAATTAGTTTAAAAGCATTTGATGCTGTTCTTGTATTGATATAGTGACCAGTAGAATCTGTATTTGTATGAGTATGGAATGAAGCCATATTCCAATTATACGAAGTGCCACTATATTTTGTTTCTAAATCAACCAACACCGCACCAGCACCCCCACCCATATCAATACCGCCACTAACATTTGTTCTTGAGTAGATAGAAATATGATTGCTATTTATGTCAGATAAATTGTTAAATGGATTGTAATACGTATTTGCATAGCCATTCGTTCCGTTAGGTAATATACCATTAGAACTGTGTGTAACCCCACCATTAAACACCAATCTAAATGCAGCATCTGTATCAAGCGGATTCTTAAGATTCCACTTATGAGACGAGCTCGTGCCTCCTACAAAAGGGTACAAAGCTTTCATCTTGGTCCAAATGCCGTAACCTTTTAGGTCAGTTACTAACGTTTCAATAGCACTCTTCTGTGTGTTGTCAGTAATACCAGCAGCTGTTATGAATGCTTGTGCATCTGCGTCTCCAGATGGCTGTACTAAGTATGGATTGATTATCATACCCATAGCTTATCAGTTTCTGTAACCTATCAATGTAACCTTTAAACCTTTAGCTGTGCCATCACCTATCTGATCAATGTCGATAGTTATCTCTGCATCATCAGCTATGGAAGTATCCGATATAACCGCAGGAGTTGCAGCAGTTGTAGATGTCTTTTCAGTGTTATCTATGGTAAGCTTAGTGCTCAATACTGATGTACCACCCTCATTGATATCTACTGTGAATATACTACCACTCGCCTGAGCTGTGCTTAGTGATGCACGTACACCAGTCAACAGCATAGCATGTGGTGCTCTGAATGTCACCTTCGCTGTGCCTGTAGTCAGTGCAGTAGTCTCATCTGATGCAGCTACCACTATCTCAACAGGGATAGTCTTGGCAAGCTGTGTGCCTGTCATCTTCCTGGATACAAATGCGCCACCTCCACTATCTACTGATACCTCCAATAGGTCCGTAGTTGCCATTCTGTTTGCTGACATTGCAGTCAGCTGCGAAATCTTTAATGCCATTAGTCTTCTGTTATTCGTTGTCTACTATCTTCTGTTATCCTGTTGATCCCATCCTCTGATACTCTGTTGAACATGCTCTTAGCCACGTTCACCGCAGTACTGACAGAATAGTTAACCATACTCATGAATATGCCGTACATGATCAGAGTATTAAAACTACTGAACCAGATACCAAGTCAACACCGCTGAACTTGCGAGCTCCGCTAGCTCTGAGCATAGCTCCTGCCTTTACTGCTGTACCTGGAGTGCTGATCAGATCCGCTTTAATATCCACTCCTGCCACCTTGATGCTGTTGAACACTGTGTCCTCCAAGACAAAGATAGCATCATGCGTGACTGTCTTCTCGTTTGTGTCGTTTACCACGATTGTTCCCTGGCTTGCTACCAGTACCTCTTCCCATTGTGCCATATTACTGTACTCTTCTTATTTGATTATCTTCTGTTTCCCTTGTGTCACTTGGTGCTGCCTTCTCTGACTCTGTGATTCTCCAGTACTTGTTGAGTAGTGGATTGAACGGAGGAATATCAAAGAAAGCAAACAAGCCCTCACTCTTTATTATGCGAATCAGTTCCACTGCTGTAGTCTCATCCTTTCCACTATCCCAGTTCTCTACCTTCTGAAGCCTATATACTACCCCATCTATATTGATTAGATTCCTAAAGTCAAGCTGATTGATCATATCAGGAGTGATCTTGATATAGCAGTTTAGCTGCTTGCCAAACTTACTGACGATCTCCTTCATGAACTGATCATGATAGAAGTATAAGTTCTCAGTAGTATAGGATGCGCCCTCATAGTAGATATAATCAGGCACTCCCCAGTTGAAGTCAAAGGTAGGTGATGACAAGCTGTTGAGATGGCCTACATAGGGATAGTCAGTCTCTGCATGACCAGTACCATTCTCATCTATGTGAGTCCAGTTAGCTGATGTCATTGGACCAAGCTGTACTATAAATGGCTTACCCTTCATCAAGTTTATATCAGATGTGCCATCATCATTAAAGCGCACCTGGAAGGACCTTGGCATGATCAGCCCTGTGTATGTTGTCTCATCTACCGGTATATTCACTAATAGCTTCTGAGAGAATGGGAGCACGAACTCAGTGGTATCCTTGTTGAATTGATTCTGACTGTCTACCAGATAGGATCCATACTGCTCTCCTTGGTCCTGCAGATATGCCTGGTTAAAATAGTCCGTATCATCAGCAAACTTAAACATATACTCCTTGCTCGCAAAGTTCACCGTAGGTATGACCTTTAGTGACTTGCTATAGTCTACCTTATCACTCCAGTTGAGCGCATCAGCTGTGCTGCCATAGAAGTCATTCAATGGCTCTATGTCCAAGATAGTTGGATCATCTGTTGAAGGCTTACAGTATAGATTGAATGCCTGCACAAGTCCCTTGAAGTATGTGGCTCCATCCATATCCGGCAGGAACTCATTGAGCTTGACTGTAGATCCTGGAGAGAATACCTGCTCAAACTTATTCACGTTCACCTCCGCATCTATAGTCTCAATATAGAAGTCAGTTGAGAAAGAGCTTGGATAGTCATCCACTATGATATCACTGTTATAGATGAACACACGGTATCTCATAGTGAAAGTATCATTGATATTGAGATCAATAAGCTTGTTATATGTGAATGCTATAGTACCAGTGACATCACCAGTGGCTCCATCTAGATCTCCCTGGTATACGTTCTCAAATGATATGAGTGCTCCATTGCGATATATCAATAGAGCAAAGTCAAAGCGCAGCCTAGCATCAAGTATACTAGCTCCTGCTATAGTGAAGTCAAAGGTCACATCATGAGTACCTACATACTCAAGCTGATAAAGGCCAGCTGTAGCAGCTTGGAACTTGAATGGAGTCTCTCCAGTCATTTGACTTGATGGATCAGTAACATTATTTACCCATACAGGAGCATTGGAATGCAGATTGATATAGTCAGCCTTATAGTTACCACCTCCACCAAAGTATATGGTGAATCCAGGATCATCTATTTGCAGACCTGTCTGATATATGTATCCTGTAGCTTTATTGACCTCATCATTCTTACATGATAGTGCAGCAGCTTCAGTTGCATCTATGCTAGGAAGATCCCCTCCATCATGAGCTAGTAGCAATCTCTTGAATGTCTGTGATTCAAGGAAAGCTGAGTTCCATGTGATGCCTGCATGAGTGAATAGCCTGCTGAGTATGTCATAGCAGAATACTTGCGGATGTATATGCTCTACGTTGAAGGTGCTAGGAGTAGATCTGTCATAGCCATAGTCAATGAGGCCATAATAGTATCCTACACCATCCCAATTGGCTCCAGTCTTGTTGCTTGTAGGTATGCTATTTACCTTGATAGTGCCGGACCATGTGTCCATCTGATTATCCCTGGTGCAGTCATGGTCATACTCGGACCAGTCAAGCTCATTGATCTTAACTTGGCCCATCTTGATCATGTAGTCTATCTGATCACTGAATAGAACTATATTGAATCTCCAGTCCCCATTCATGTACTCGCAGTCAGTGAGCTGACAGTATCCATTGAACTGCAGTATCCCTTGCTCATAGTAGCGAGCTGTCACCTTCACTGTTGGATCAAAGTCAAAGGAGCTGATGTCACCAGTTATTGACTCAGTCACGCTCAAGCTGAATGCGTTGTACATCAGAAAGAGATTACCCTTGGTGCCAGGTATAGTGATGGTTTTGGAGTTGTTACCCTTACGAGCACTCAGATCCTTGATGTCACTGATATTGTATGTCAGCGGAAAAGGTAAACGCTCATTTAGATCAACCCGGAAGTCATTGATGTATAGTTCCATTATCCTAGCTGGCTGACTTTAGTATATGTTCTATCAATGGTCACTTGCTCCTGCATGAGTCCAAATTTCCTGCGCTGCTTTACTATAGTCTCAGCATTGGTGATATTAACTGGCTCAAAGACTGATGTACCAAAGTCATTCTGCAAATATACTCTTGGTGATTCATATAGTGATCTCACTAGCCAGTTCTGAATGTCTTCATGTATCCAATCTGAATTGAGTATCAGTCTATCCTGCATAAATTTACTCATGGTCATTTGATTGCCATCTGATAAGTTACGCTGATAGTCATCTCCATTCCATCGGCCTGTTGCCCTGGTATATCTGTTGCTCTGGATAGATGTAGAATCCTCAGAGAGTAGAGTGAAGGTAAATGAGTCCCATGCTCCAAATCTATTTAACCAGTGAAGCCTGCGCCTTGAGTATGCGCTGCATGAAGTATCATAGTAAATCTTATACAGCTCAGAGTCCTTACTTGCATCTGCTGTTTGCTTCAGCTGAATGGTATAGTAGTAGCAGTCATTAAAGTCAGCCTGTACCAGTGATGTACCTGATACCAATGATAGAGGACCAACAGATATCATAGGAGTTGATAGCCCAGTACCAAGAAAACCTATCCATGTAGCTGATGCTATCTGAGTATTGGATATATCATAAAGCTTTACGTATCCTGTCAAGTTATCTCCTCCGCTGTTAATTATAGCTAAGAATTTAGCTTCATTATAGCTAACTAAATCACGTTTGTCTCTAGGGAAGTCAGTTAGGAATAAGTCACCCTTTCCTCCAGTATCAAGGTCATAGTCTTGGTAGTCATATTGACTAGGATATAACTCTCCATATCTGAAGGATCCATTCAAAAAGTTTATTCCGCTTGTGTTAGTTGCAGATCCTAGATCAGTTACTGGAGGAGTACCATACTTTTCATATATGATCAAGCTCCATGTATAGTCTGGATTGAGCTCTTGTGAAAGAGTTGCAGCTTCAGGATAATTGCTAGTGGATACAGCTCTACCTATAGTTGATATATTAAACTTAGCTGAATCACCTACCTCTGGATATACCTCATGAGTTGAATGCAGTGCGCCTTCAATATACAGCTCAATAGTGAATGAGAAGTTTGGCTGCGCAGTCTCATCAGACTTGAAAACCCACTCTACATCATTACATATAGGCCAGAATGGTGATGGCTCATTAACGATGGTTATTGCCATGTCTTAGTGTTTTGTGTGAATTTAACCTCGAATATCAGACCAGTCACCTCAGCTATATCATTGCTTATACGCTCAAGTACAGCATCAGTCATCACATTAGCTGTGATATTCCTTGGCTTGATACCATACTTGTTCTTGGTCAAGGTAGCTGATGCATATGCATGACTCATGTCATATCCCTTCCATTGCTTGATAGCTAGAGCATGACTCTTGGTAACGAATGGCAGCTTGAACTTGTAGTTTGTAGGGAATCTTTTCTGACCTATTGGATTGACTCCTTGATCCTGGAACTTATAGTAATCATCCGCTTGTATCTCAAAGTTGAATTGCCCTGTAGGGAAGAACACCACTGACTGAGCAAGAGCTCCAGTGTTGTGTACGTTCTTGTTTATATAGTCCTTGAAGTCATCTGTGACTTGCTGAGCAATGCCTTGTATCAGCTTGCTGTATGCGTTCTCAGGCTGTTGTAGTTCAGATTCAGAGAATCCCAATCCCTCAAGGAAATCAAAGTCAGCCATTCTTCTGTAATATGTAATCTTGTTCCGTCTTTAGCTTGAAGAAGTTCATCCAGAATAGAGTCTTCACGTACGGCTGACGCGTGATGGTATCAACATCCTTACCAAGCTCTTGAGCCAACCTGAGGAGGACTTTTGTCCAGGTAAACCATTCAGAATCTCTGAGAGCTCCTTCTGTAGATTCATGTTCTGATTCATCATCCTCAGAGTCTGTATCCCCAATATAGCGAGCCTCCGCTTCTCTGATTCTTGCAAAAAAAAAGCGAAGTAGTTCAAAAACTCATCACCTGGAAAGGACCTCTTGAAGATCTCCTCCCTAACTTTATTAGGGTTTAACACCTTGCCTCTGTTGTCTTCCTGGCAGTACTCCATCCCTTCCTCTATGTAGCAGATGGCTAATGCCTCGCATGGACTCATAGTGATATCCTCAATGAGCTTCAAGTCTATGATCTGTCCGGTAGTGATATATTCGAAGTTCTTCTCAAAGACATACCGCTTGCCTTCTATCTCAATGGATGCTGCGGGATCTGTTGGTCTGAACTCTGCAAGCATATTGAGCAGCTTCATGCTAAGCTCAAGGATATCATCCACATGTACCTTGCGCACCTGATTCATAGATAGCCCTGTGAATATACTGATCATCTGACAATGGAAGTCAAGCATATTGCTCAATCTGTCATTATTGCCCTTGACTAGTGGAGCCAAGATAAGCCACTTGGTTAGCTGCTCAGGAGTACAGTCCTTGATGCTCTTGGGATAGGATGCTTCAATCTTCTTCATGCTCTTAGTATCTTGTATTGTCCTCTCTTCGCATAGTGCTTACGGCAGTGCCATGCTAAAGCTAGTGAGATCACTCCATCATCATGCAGTCCTATAGGAGCTGAGTACTGAACTGATCTGGTATTCGGATTGTAAATATAAGTAAAATTCTCAAGCTCATCTATCAGCCACTGCTCATCTAGGATCTTGATCTCCTTCTGTTCAAATGCCAGAGCAAGGTCCTCAATGATCACAGGCTTAGTCTTGGATGTGGTAGTGAATGGATTGATTAGGTTACGCAACCTTGATGATAGCATCTCATGGAATATATCTCCCTGGTTATTGACCTCTATCAGAGTCACTGCCTGGTACTTGCGGATCTGTGCCTCTACCTTGTCTATGATCTTGGTCCACTCATCATGTCTCCATCGGCCTACATAGATCATCTGCCCTGCTTCGTTAAGTATGGTCAACACAGTGTAGTCATCAGCTCGGCCTATGTCAACTCCTGCATAGGTCTTGCCTTGAGCAGACCAGGTACCCACGCAGGATCTGATATCCTTGAATAGTCCTGATGCGTTATCAATGAACTCAGCCATGTACTCCTGTCTGAAGATATGATCAGGCAGTGAACGCTTGCGCTCATCAAGCTCCTTGGGATCTATCATGGGATTGTCATAGGAGCTAAAGTGAAAGTACTTGTATCTGTCATCATAGTTCTGTTGCATGCAGATCCTATGGAAGTGATTGCGACCTTTTGGAGTTGAGATGAATATCACCTTCTTACCTTTGACTAGGACAGTAGCAGATAGGACCTCATCCCAAAGCTCAGGTCTAGTGAAGGCCATCTCATCTACTATCATGTAGTGGAAGGTATTACCTCTGATATTATCAGGCCGTTCACCAGAGAAGAATTCAATGGTAGATCCAAAGCCACTGATGATCAGATCAGACTTGTTAAAGTTGAAGAGACCAGAGTTCTGAACAGCTCGCTCCATGTCTGCGAATACCTTCTTGCCCTGCTTATACACCGGAGTCACCCATGCTATCTTACATCCTGGATCATTGATGGCCCAATACAGCAGCTGATTGATCCCTAGCAAGGTCTTGCCAAACTGCCTACCAATATTGAGCGCATAGTACTTATGCTCGCCCTGGTTTATAGCATTGTGAATCGCTCTCTGATTATCATGTGGTTTATATCCTTTAATTGTTGCCATGTTTAAAAGTTAGCGCAGTGCGCTGCGCCACCGGATACCTATCCACTCGTGTTAAGAATTTAAACTGATCAAAGATATAAAAAAGAAACCTGGAAACAAATGTCCCCAGGTCCTAACCTAATCTACTATAACCAAATCAATGATGATCAATTCAGTATCAAATATAATATTTATTCTTCAAAATCAAACTTATCTACATTTTTTTGTTCCAGGTGCTGGCGATCATGCATGCCGAGTCTATTCTTAGCATAGAAAATTCCCTTGCCTTCATTGCCTACAATGTCCACTGCCAGTGACTTAAACAGCTCATCTATCTTTTTGATAGTGTCGGATTTGAGTTTATCATCAGAATTAAGCCAAGTATAGTATGTATCCCTATGAATGCTCTTTTCTTTCCTCACTATTGGGATCCATATTCTCAAGAAATAATCAATAGTAGGAATATGCCTATCTAATATCATGACAATATCTCCCTTGTTGGATATCATTTCACGTTTATGGTTTAAGCACTCATCAATGTAGATGTGAGCTAATTCCTCAAGGTGCAATATGAACTCTTCAGAATAGGCCATTCAGTATTATGTAATTCTGTTCCACTTTTAATATATATTATTATTATTATTATTATTATTATTATTTATTATTGAATTCATTAATCTTTGACTGAGCCCAGTCTTTGGCTGACTTACCACCCCACAGAAGGTATGATATGTATCCGCAATCCTCAGGAGTACCATTCTCAAAGTATTTCTCTGCTCTTGATAGATAGTTGTACATCCGTTTGATTGTCTCAATGGATATCTTCTCTTTATTGGCAAGTTGTTGAGCTCTTACTTTACCCACTTGAGTTGCACACTTATTACCTACTTTTTCATTGAGCTCTATACCACGCTTTGCGTTATTACTCACTGAATCTGGGTAATCATTGTATGAATCCTGGAACTCATGTTTAGCACGCTCCCAAGATGCTTGGCATACTGGATACCTTTGCATGTTTGGGTATTCATCTTTCATCTTCTCATCACCCATGCATCTCTGCATGAATTCATTCTGATTCTCTCCTGGTCTTGGTTTAGGTATTGGCATCACTTACAATATTTAACGTAAAAGGTATATGGTACTACGTTCATCTTAGCGAGTAGCCAGATGAGTGCTTTGTATTTCTTGAATGAGTATCTGTCATACTTGAGTCTAGAGTTTATTCTGAGATTGACTAGAGTCATCAGCTTATCTTCTACGGCTCCAAGTTTACCAAGGTCAAATTCTGACTTATTAGCTAGTTGTTCTCTTGCTTGTGTCTTAGTAAGCTTACCGGATCTCACTTGTGCAGAAAGATATACTATTCGCTTATCAATAGCGAACTTATTAGGAAGCAGCCAGGATCCAACAAACTCAGTGTATACATTCTCACAGTGCTTGCCTCCATAGTCCTGCCATTGGATGAGTCTTTTCATCTCTTGCTCCATGGTTTCTCTGTCAAACCCATAGTGAAATGGCCTGATGTTCTTGATACCTTTTAGGCCATAGAATATCTGATCCTTGAATGTGAATAGAGGATAGTTCTTTAGATCCTTACCGGTATAGTCTCTGTATACTGACTGGATGTATTTTGCATCCATATAGGTCCAATCCTTTGGAGTAGATCCTTCAGTGCGGAAGTCATGTCCGTTGAGGATATATTTGATCTTATACATGTGAGCTGTATGATACATCAGCTTAGTCATGGCAATATCATTGGGGATGTCAGCATCAGGTACTCCTGCATAGAGGAAGGATTCATTCAGCTTGTCATACTCCTCTTTATTGACATGATATACTATGGCATCCACATTGAGCTTGCGGATGAGCATTGTCATGTTATGGATTGCCTCAGGAGCATTCCAGTTGTTATCAAAGTGAATGACTAGAGGCTTAAGTCCCCAGTAACGTACAGCAGTATAGAGTAGTGTTGAGCTGTCAAGGCCACCGGATATCCCCATGATGCAGTCATACTTATTGCCATCTCCTGCTTTGCGTATCTTACGAAGTACATTATTGAGATCATCTGGTATAGCTTTAGACTGGAGCTCATCATGTAGATCACAGTATTCACATTGCTTGTGGGATATATTTGCTATGTCTTCAGTGAAGAGACATCTTGGACATTCTTTCATGCTAGTATAATTTGAAAATAATATTCGTTAATATGTATTCTGTGAACATCATACTCAATGAAGTCCTCAGGTCTTATGTTGCACCAGATATGCTCTGGATCACAATCCTCTGGTTCATCTAATGGAAGAGATAGTACCAGGTACTTGCAATGCTTCAGACATCTGTCAATCACATTGAATGGATCCTCAAGATGCTCCAATGTCTCAGCTATGATGATGACATCATATTCACCAACAGGATCATCTTTGCGTATGTCAAGGAGTTTAATGTAGTCAGCTTTCTCAGCTGCTTTGTTTACTGCAATCATTGAGAAGTCTGATGCTGTGTATATGCATTCAAACTTGCTCTTTATATATTCAGCTCCTATACCGGTACCGCATCCTATCTCTAGGATAGTATTGAATCTGATAGTCTCAAGTATGTCAGTAAGCTGCTCATAGATAATCAGCCTATCATGTTCTACATCTATAGATGCATAGTAATCATCCCAGAACTGCATTGTGTTGGTATTCTGCTTTCCTGTTATTCTGCGCATAGTTCCTTGTTTAAAGTTAATATCTCGGGGAATGACTTGAATAGTTCATACTCTGCTTGATTACCTAATCTCTCTGATGATCCCTTGAGTGATCCTGACCAATGGTCCTCAAATTTATGTTTGTTTCCCCACTTGTGCGTTGAGATACTCAACAGCTTCATGTCAGGATCTTCAAAGATACCTATTGGCGCATCCAATGCCAAGGTCTTTAGCCACATGGACCAATCAAGGCCAGAGTTTAAACGCTTATCGAATGGCATCCAGTTGAGCTTGTTGAGTAGTCTTGTTGATAGTACTCTTCCAATACCTATGGGCTCATATGATCTTGGGCCTTTACCATATCCAAACCAATTCACAGTCCTGATATGTTTCTCTCCTATATCTGTGAAGTGACATCCTAACTTGCCAAGCATATCATACTCTGGCAGCATACTCTCAGCCTCTGTGATATAGTTATCAGATATCCAGTCTGAGGATCCTACAAATATCACTCCTGTGGGCTCATACTTGCGAGCAGCCATAAACCCTGCATTCCACTTAGCACCTAGAGGATCATTGTTTGCTGTGATCCATTCGGCACCTAGTGACAGAGCAAGCTCTTTATCCTGGTGATCATGGCCCATGCATATTACTTTAACTCCTGCATTCTGTAGTCTTGTTACTGTATGCTTTAGCAATGGTCTACGGCCATTCACAGGAATAGGAGCTACTATCATGACTCTAGTGCTTTAATTAGATCTATTTTCTTTGGAGCTTGTCCCATGTCAAGACCTCTCTCTTGTGCTAGGGCTTTCAGCTCATTGTATTTCATTGTCTGGTAGTTGTACTGCTTGACTCCTATGAACTGTATCTTTGCAGGCTTTACCTCTTCATTCTTCTCCTCCTGGATCCATCTGAGTAGATCATTCATGGCATTGCGTATACATGTACCACATCCTTTATTTAATGTGGCATCTCTGTGTATCTTATACCATATTGCCAGATCTTCTTTCAAAGTCTGATTAAGAGCAAAGGATCTGCTCTTCTGATAGCGTAGTGCTTGATGTCTTAATTCTTCAGATATCATCTCTTTAGTATGTTTTTTAGTTTCTTTTCTAAGCTAGTACCTGAGATCTTTCTGCGCAATGTTCTGCTAGTGCTGAGCTCTTGTATTAGTACAGCTCCAATCATGGCAAAGTACATGTCTTTGTCACTCATGATACGCTCTTCTTGTTTTATCTCTTGCTCTCCCATATCAATAGTATATCAGAAAATAGATAACTGATCAGAGCTATTCCAATCAGTTCATAGTCAACAAATGCCATGATTAGTACGCAGTTCCAAAAGGATAGACAGCTCTGGCAGTTGAATGGTTTAATATCCGGAAGACTAAAAGTCTGGACTGCCCTGGCAAACCCAATGGACATCAGGATGATTATTAGATAAGTCATATTTGAATTGTTTAATTGCTGAATGTATTACTCTGAGAGATAGTCCAGTCTGAGATCTTATATCTCTGTAGGTCATGCCATACAGATGCATCCTGGTTACCTCTTTGATGAAGAGCTCCTGGTCATCTGTAGACTCTCTCTCCATGTACTCTCTTAGATACTCTTGGTATTCTCCCTCTTCATTTTCATCATCACTTTGCAGTGGTATGTCGTAGTCCAAGGATACCATGTGGGCCATTGTGTTGAATTGCTTGTTCCAATCACTACCAGGCCATTTCCACTGATTGAATGCGAATCTTGCGAAGGTCCTAGGTAGATCCTCCTCTGGGATGTTGCGATCATGCAGCAGTAGGTAGATATGGCCGACAAGGTCCTTGTGTAGGTCAGAGCCTCCAGTGATCTTCTTTGCGATTTTGTATGCTTCATGCTCCCAGAACATTGGTGCAGTAGTGCCAGGCTTGATTGATGAATGATTCAGATACCTGGTTACCCTTGAGGAATCTGTAGAGCTGATGGTAAGGAAGTCCAGAGTCTTCACTGAGATGTCGTATCTTATAGCGAGCTGAGAGCCTCTGCTGTAGAGAGGCCCTCAGTTTATCACTTAATTCAGAATGGGAGATCATCATCTTCATCTGTTATTGGTTTGATATTAGGAGTATTTCCTGATTCTTCAGGCTTCACCCATGGCTCTTTGATAGCAGCACTAAAGTACTTGCCTGCTTGCTGTCCTTCCTTAACCCATAGTGATATCTCCCACATCTTACCTTCTACATTGATCTTGCCTCTGTAATCAGGCTGATTGTCTGCTGTCTTCTTGTCGTTCTTAAAAATAGATCCGCTGTTAATCTTTGTTTCCATACACTTTATTTATTACTATAATCCATAACTCTTCTACGAGATTCAATCTCTTGCATTTTGTCCTCAATTGCTTTAGCCACCTCCTGATACTGAGCATGACTCAAAGGTAACTCATTAAACGTAACGAATGAAATCTCCCAATAGTAATGATTGGTCATTCGCTCATATTTTTCCTTCTGTCTAGTCATGATTCACTTGTTTATCAGTTCGTTCATTACTTGAGCATAATACTCAGATGCATAACGGAGTTTTGTAAGCATATCAAGCTCAAGCTCAAGGTCTCTCTGGTATCTTACCACTGTGATTCTCTTTGCAGGATCAATGTGATCTACCCGGTGCAGTGATAGGTTATCCCATGGACTGAGTAGATTGAATTCATCCTTCGGATCCGTAGATACCATGCAATGAATCACCTCAAAGCTATCTCTGTCATAGAGATGCATATATCCTCTGCCTTGCCATTCATAAGCTGAGTCTTCAGCATCTTCCTTGGTAGCAGGGAAAGTCTCCATGGACCATGATGTCTTCACATCAATAATCAAATCATCAAGGAGTATATCGCACTCTCCTGACATCAGATCTGTCTCTACTCTTCCAGTATGTTTCTTGTAGTCTGTGAATCTGACAGCATTGATCAGATTGATAGAGTCCTGCTCCTGGATCAGACCTTTGCTTATGTACTTATTATTGAGCTCAATATCGTATCCATAAAAGTGCTGTTTAGCTAGGCTTTTGATATAGCTCTTTGCAGTCTCAGATAGTTCCTCACTCTTTGACCTTGGCTTTGTCATGAGCTTACCGATTGATGAAGGTCTCCATTTCATATCTGTTGACTTTGTTCGTTAGTCAATGTGTAATTATCAAGGAGTGCCTCTTTGGTATATCTACCTTCAGCTATTGCATCAAGAGCCTTCTTGAAACCAGTCTCTGAGATTGCAGGCTTCTTCTGTGGCATTGTCTTAGCTGCTTCAGCTCCATCATCATCTGTTGCTGCCAATGTGAGCAGACTGACCAATGAGTACCTTCGATAGTAAGAGATGGCAGATCCAAGCTGCTGAGGATTGGTGAGTGCAGGCAGTCTCATGAATGATTCTATCTTCTCTCCAGAGTCTACATCAATAATCTGAGTTATCACTACATCATCATTCACTGGCTGTAAGATCATAAGACCATTATCCAGGAGGATCTGTTCACATGCATCAAGCACTGCATTGAGATCCGCGTAGGATTGCTTAAAATGTGGATTCTTTGCGTTCTTGTGAACTTTGCCGATCTGCTGCTTTGCAGACCATAGCTTTCGGTACATAGGCACCGGAGATGATAGCTCATCTGTTTTCTTTGTTGTTGCCATTTTTATTATAGTTAAAATTTATACAAATGTAATTTATTTTTCCATATACGAATCATACCATTCAATGAATTGATCAAAATCTTTAGCGATGATATACGTACCTCCTGCATTCTCCACTGTCTCCTGATAAGCTTTCTGCAATTGTGACTGAGAATCTCTTCCAATCTTTACCTCAATCTTTACAGATCTTCCTTTGATAGTTGCTGATATATCCGCTGATCCTGGTGTACTCCCTGATCTTGTCCAGGAGCCTTTTCCAATTGTCCTGGTGACTCCATCCATGTTAGTGTATTTTTTAGCAGCTCTATAGGTCCCCATAGTATTGATTCGCTCTGCCTGGTATCCTGACATCTGAATAAATGATACTATCATCTTGGTGAGTCCATTGGCTGTCTTATCTGACCATGCAGTCTTAGCTAAGCAATGCTCTGGAACTAGTGGATGCTTAGCTTTGAGATGATCCC
>Ga0315906_10002095_pt1 | contig 28610 bp, 18 predicted proteins | sample LakEriMetagenome_4_FD_203526 | JGI IMG/M metagenome (GOLD analysis project Ga0315906, IMG submission 203526) | Freshwater fungal communities from buoy surface, Lake Erie, Ohio, United States - Buoy 2 MA122 | ecosystem: Environmental > Aquatic > Freshwater > Lake > Lake biofilm | place: USA...
CGGATTACGCGGGCTGGATGCACAAGCAGTTTCTTGGCACCGGTGAGTTCACGCTCGAATTCGGCAATTACCATGTGCGTCTAACCGTGCCTGACGATCACACCGTCGGTGCAACAGGCGTGCTAACCAATGCGGAGAATGTTTTGACCGAAACACAACGCGAGCGGTTGACGAAGGCGGAAAAGGAGACGCGTAAGCCCGTTTTCATCATTACAGCCGATGAGGCAAAGGCGGCTGAAAAGGGTAAGCCGAAGGGCAAGAAGACTTGGGAGTTCAAAGCGACCCAGGTGCGCGACTTTGCTTTCGCTAGTTCACGAAAATTCGTATGGGATGCGATGGCAGTCGAGGGAACGAAGGTAGATGGCAAGCCCGTGATGGCCATGTCGCTCTACCCCACGGTGGCAATGCCGCTGTGGGACAAATACTCGACGCATGCCATCGCGCACACCATCGAGGTGTACTCGAAGTTCACCTTTGATTACCCGTATCCTGTCGCGTGGTCGGTGAACAACAAGCACGTCGGCGGCATGGAGTACCCGATGATCTGCTTCAATGGCCCGCGCCCCGAAAAAGACGGCACCTACCCCGAACGAACAAAGTATGCGCTCATTGGTGTAGTTATTCATGAGGTCGGTCACAACTGGTTTCCAATGATCGTGAATAGTGACGAGCGGCAGTGGACATGGATGGACGAAGGGCTCAACAGCTTCGTCGAATACCTCGCAGAAGAAGAATGGGAGAACGATTGGAAGCATCGCCGCGATGAGCGCGGTATGGTCAGCTACCTGCGATCGACCGACCGCGTGCCAGTGATGACCAATAGCGAAAGCATTGCTGACCTAGGTCCAAACGCTTATGGTCAGCCAACGGCGGCTCTGAACATCCTACGCGAACACATTCTTGGCCGCGAGTTGTTTGATCACGCCTTCAAAGCTTACTCTCGACGCTGGGTGTTCAAGCGGCCGACGCCTGCCGATTTCTTCCGAAGCATGGAGGACGCAAGCGGCGTAGATCTTGACTGGTTCTGGCGTAGTTGGTTCTACAGCGTCGATCATGTGGATGTTTCCATCGACGAGGTGAAGTGGATGCAGCTCGACACGCGCGATCCGGCCATCGAGAAGAAAAAGAAGAAGCAGGAGGAGGAAGAGCTGCCGAAGACGCTCACCGAGGAGCGCAACTACCCGCTTCCGAAGCGTGTGGACCGTTTTCCTGAACTGAAGGACTTCTACGACAGCTTTGATGAGGCTACCGTGCTGCCGAGCGAGAAGAAAAAATACGAAAGCCTCATCAAAGAGCTTAAAGAGGAAAAGATCGACCCGAGGCTGTTGCAGACGAAGCACAACTTTTATCTCGTCGAGTTTAGCAATATCGGCGGCATGCTTACGCCGGTGATTTTGAAGGTCGAATATACCGATGGCAGCTCGGAGGAGATGAAGCTGCCGGCAGAGATCTGGCGTTTTGACACGCGGCAAGCCTCAAAACTGATCTTCACGAAGAAAGAGATCAAAGCCATCACGTTTGATCCGCGTCAGGAGCTGACAGATACCGATGTAGAAAACAACTTCTGGCCACGCCGCCCTGTGAAGAGTCGATTCCAACTCTATAAAGATGACAAGGCGCCGAACCCGATGCGTGAGATCACGAAACCATCGAAGGATGAGGACGATAAGTCCAAAAAAGACACGAAATGACTTGGCGTGCCATCATCTTTCTTCTTTGGGCAGCCATGGGCGTGCAGGCGCATTCACTGCACCAATCCACGGCAGAAGCAGATTGGAACGCAGAGGCTCAAAAGCTGGAGGTTAGCCTGACCGTGTTCGTCAATGATCTAGAGCTTGCACTGATGCGGCAAAGCGAAAGGGAGATGAGGGTGGGGAAGACTGCCAAGGAGGTTTTCGATGCCCAGGCACGGCTTTACCTCAGCAAATGCTTTGTCGTGACGGATGCGACAGGCCAGAGAATAAAAATCGAATGGATCGGCTGCGAGCTAGATGCCTCAACGCAAAAATTCGCCGAGCCGACCATGACATGGTTTTTTGAGATAACACTACCACTAGGGTTGAAAGGTGTTTCTGTGTGGAATGGGGTTTTCTGCGATCTGTTTGCGGATGAGGTCAATCTGCTGTTGTTGCGCAAAGGATCCGAAAAAATTCAGATGCTTTTCCAAAAAGGAACTGCTGCGCAAAATCTCAAAAGCTGAGTGACGATCGAACTGACTGTTTCCAATCTTTGAAGCATGGCTAGGTTCAACAGAGACCACGCCATGCCAACCCATGCGTCCAAAGCTGCCTGCTGCTGCGCTTCTCCGAAGTTGGAAAGTGCCGTGAATACCGTTCCAAAACCCAGCTTGGCGCGTGAAGAAAAAATACCTGCCGCGAGTAGCACTCCCGAATGCTGTGGGGATGGCGGCGCGGCAGAACTGCGTGACTTGTGGCGACGCCTGAGGTGGGGTTTCTGGATGACAATGCCGGTCGTGGCCTTCAGCATGGGCATGGAGTTGCCTATGATACGTGAGATACCGGCAAAGGCGTCCGCGTGGATGCAGCTGGTGTGGGCCACACCGGTCGTGTTTTGGGCCGGCTGGCCGCTGCTGCTGCGCTTTGCCCGCTCCATTGCCACACGAAAGACAAATATGTTCACACTCATCGGTCTTGGCGTGCTTGCCGCATGGGCTTACAGCACACTGGTGGTGATTGCGCCAAAGCTTGTGTTGCATGACGGTCTTCACGACCATGCACCAGTTTATTTCGAGAGCGCTGCGGTGATCACAGTGCTTGTCATTCTCGGTCAGCTCATGGAATCCCGTGCCCGCCGAGCCACCGGATCCGCTATCGAATCGCTCATGAGACTCGCGCCAAGCACAGCGCTGTTGGTGGAAGGTGCCGATGAGCGGGAGATCCCACTTGATCAGGTGAAGCCAGGCGATGTCCTGCGCCTCAAGCCTGGTGGCAAAATCCCCGTCGATGGTCTTGTGCTGGAAGGAGTTTCGACCTTCGATGAATCCATGCTCACCGGCGAACCGATGCCAGTGGTGAAGAAAGTGGGCAGCCGCGTCACCAGCGGCACGGTGAATGGCAATGGCACGATCCTTATGCGGGCTGAGCGGATTGGGGCGGACACGCTCCTCAGTCAGATCATTGCTCTCACGGTTCAGGCGCAGCGCAGCCGTGCTCCAGTGCAGCGGCAGGCGGATCGTGTTTCGTCTTGGTTTGTGCCCTTTGTGGTCTTGATTGCAATTTTTACCTTTCTCGTGTGGTGGGAGTTTGGACCGCAGCCCAGCCTCGGCTTTGCCATCCTCAATGCGGTGGCCGTTTTGATCATCGCCTGTCCCTGTGCGCTTGGATTGGCTACGCCGATGGCGGTTACGACTGGCATGGGCCGCGGTGCGCAGCTCGGCGTGCTCATCAAGGACGCCGAAACACTCGAACGCCTCGCCGCAGTTGACACCATCCTGCTCGACAAAACCGGCACGCTGACCGAAGGCAAGCCGAGAGTCGTCGAAGTGTACCCACTGCACGGCTGGTCCATCGAAGAGCTCCTTGCCTGCGCGGCGGCTGTGGAGGCGCTTAGCGAGCATCCCATCGCCAGTGCCATCGTGGCTGCAGCGAAGGATCGAAACATTTCACTGGCGCAGGTGAAGGCTTTCCAAGCTGTGCCAGGCGGAGGCGTTTCCGGTCGAGTGGGAGAAAAAGAAGTCTTCGTTGGCCAAGCAAGCTTCTTGAAGAAAAAAGGCATCTTCATCGATGCTGAAGTTTCGAGGCGTGTCTTCGAGCTCCAGGTCAGTGGCTTTACCGTCGTGCGAGTCGTGCTCGATGGGCGTCTGCTGGGCTTCATCGCCCTCATGGACCCGATTAAGGAGAGCTCCAAGCCTGCCATCGCAGCTCTTCATGCCCTTGGATTAAAGGTCAAGATGCTCACGGGTGACGCGCGCTCCACGGCCGACCGTGTCGCCAAAGAACTTCAAATTGACGAAATCGCCGCCGAGCTCAGCCCCGAAGAAAAACTGAACCATGTATACCAGATCAAGGAGCAAGGCCGCCACACGGCCTATGTCGGAGATGGCATCAATGATGCGCCTGCGCTCGCGGGGGCGGATGTTGGCATTGCCATGGGCACCGGCACGGATGCGGCGATTCACAGTGCTTCTGTTACGCTCGTGCAAGGCGACCTCAGTGCTTTGCACCGCGCCTTCACCCTCAGCCGGGCCACGCTGCGCATCATCCGGCAAAACCTCGCCTTCTCGTTCCTCTACAATACCCTCGGCATTTTGATTGCCGCCGGTGTGCTCTATCCCTTCACAGGTCGCCTCCTCAGCCCCATGCTGGCTAGCGTGGCAATGTCCCTGAGCAGCCTCATGGTGATCCTGAACTCGCTGCGTTTGCGCTGCTTCAAATAATCGGCACAGATGGTGGCTCGATACCCATTCATGTCTGACCTCAAGACCTACCTCGCGCAGCGCTGCCAGATCATTGATGCGGCGCTTGATCAATACCTACCGACCGCCGAGACACGGCCCGTTTCACTGCACAAAGCCATGCGGCACAGCCTTTTTGCGGGCGGAAAAAGGCTGCGACCCATCCTGACATTAGCGGCCGCGGAGGCCTGTGGAGGTTCGATGGAGAACGCCATGCCGAGCGCCTGTGCCGTCGAGTGCCTCCACACCTACTCGTTGATCCACGATGACCTGCCCTGCATGGACGATGATGAGATGCGTCGCGGCGTGCCCACCTGCCACATTGTCTACGGAGAGGCCATCGCGCTTCTCGCAGGTGACGCGCTCCAAGCTCTGGCCTTTGAACTGACGGCGCAAACACCGGCGACCCGCCGCCACACAACAGCAGCCATGGTGGCCGAGCTCGCGCGAACCTCAGGCAGCCTTCATCTCGTCGGTGGACAAGTGGCAGATCTCGAGGGCGAGCAAAAAAAACTGCCCTTGGAAGATCTGCGCTTCATTCACGAGGGCAAGACTGCCGCGTTGCTCACCACGAGTCTCCAACTGGGTGCGATGAGCGCGGACGCCAGCGCGGAAGAGTTGAAGGCCCTCCATGACTTTGGCATGTCCACAGGACTCGCATTTCAGATCATCGACGACTTGCTTGATGTGACGCAAACGAGCGAAAAGCTCGGCAAAAGCGCAGGAAAGGACGTGGCCTCCGAAAAAAGCACTTACCCTGCACTCATGGGCCTTGAAGCATCTCGTGCTGAAGCGCATCGCCTCACCGCAGCGGCTCACGAAGCACTGACGATCTTCGGTGATCAAGGCGCGAGGCTGCGTCAGTTGGCGGATTACCTGCTGAACCGCGATTATTGAGCCCGCATCATCTTACCGGCGTCCAGCGAAGTCGGAAAAACTGCCGCGTGCTTGGCGCGGAAGGGCTTGACCAAGTGTGGGTGAAGCTCGCGGCGCCATCCGCGGTTCGGAAAGTCTCAACTGCAGTCCATGCCGAGGATAGATCGGGCGCGGTTTCAAGCGTGTAGATCGTCAATGGATCGAGCATCGAGGCATCAACCCAAAGCTGGCTGCCGCTAATTCGTGAAGCGAGTTGTGGTCCAATGCCTGTCACGGCTTGCCAAGCCACCGCAAAGTCGTGCCCGTTTGTATCAGAAGTGACCTCTAGGCAATACTGACCCGCAGGCAGATGGCGGAGAAAAAGGTGCTCCACATTGTTCACTGTGCTTGTCGAGCTGCTGATCAGGGCGCTGGTGGCAAGGCCGGAAGCCGCGTACAGCTTCAAACTCAGATCTGGCAGGCTGGAAGAATAGGAACCAAGAAGATTCGTGATATGGCGATGCCACACGAGCGTGGCGGAAAAAGTGTCGGCAAGGCTGTGTTCTGGAATCGCGAAGAAATAGCGTCGCCCGCCGGAGCTGGTGGTAGTCGTGGAGAAGTCCCAGCCCTGCATCGAGCGGACCATACTGGAGGAATGCGGCTGTTGCCCTGCGTTCAGCAGATGCCACGCTTGATGCAGATTGAGCTCTCCGGCTCCAAACACATCATCGTAAGGCTCTACATCGTCATCACGCTGCCACTGCGGCAGATTTTGCTTGGACGCTGCAGCGATGAGCACAGCTTTGAGGACCTGCGGCCGCTCTGCCAAGGCATTGCCCGATGCCGCAGCTTTTTCCAGCAGGCAGGCAGCGGAGCCCGCGATGATGGCGGAGGCATAGCTGGTGTATTCCACATTGACCACCAAGTCCGGCTTCATGCGCCCGATACCGTCGGTAGTGGTGCCGCTCTGGCTGTGAACGGCAGAACGCGTCCCCGCAGTGATGGCGTGATAAGTGCTGCCAAGCAACGGTGCAAGTGAGCCTCCAGACAAACCTGTGACGGCTACACGCTGGTCACGGTTGATCATGAAGTCGAGGGCGCGTATGGCCTTGATGTCCTCGTCCGTATTTCCGAGGCTGCCCGCCCAACTGTGATTCTGAACGCGACCAGGAAAAAGCTGCGGAGCAACTCCATCCGTCAGTCGCGTGATGAAATCGACAGCTGTAAAAAGGTGGACCTCTGCAGCTCCACGAGCCACACCGATGCCATTGCCGTAGAAAAAAGAACCTACCGCCGCCGCATGGCCTAGCTCCGATCCAGCGCCCGACTCCGGATGAAAGGTTTTCCCAGAAAAGCTGCCAGTGCCGGCAAAAAAAGCCGGTCCGCCAGCCTGCGCAAGGTAGTTCGGTGGTGATTCGATGTTATTGGCCTCGGATTGAACGAGCACGATGCCTGCGCCAGTGGGCATCGCTGTGCCCAATTCCGCGGCAAGTTTTGTGTGGCCAATATCAGACAACCAGTCTGCCCTCACCGCATGGCATGACAGCGGCAGGATGAGGCAAAAAAGCTGGCGGAGAGGGATCGGCATCAAGGCATGTTCAGTTGCTTAGACCAGAAAGGTTTTTAGCATAGCCTTGGGTCAAAGGCACGCGGAGCTTGCCGCCTTGGAGGATCCCGGTTAAGTCGCGGCAGATGAAATTCGCTCTCGGAGTTATTCTCGCCACCATCGCTGTTTTCGCATGGGAGACACTGTCTTGGACCGTTCTGGGATGGCATGAAAGTGCTTGGAGGCAGTTTCGCGATGAAGGCGCGATGGAGCAAATCTTCGCTCCCTCGATGACCAACAACCATACGCAGGCGAGCAGCGGTGCGGGCATTTATGTGATGCCTGCGGAGCCTCGGCACTCGAAGCACGCCACTCCGGAGGAGATTCGCAAGGCCGAGACGGACCATGCCAAGGCGCGCGAGAACGGCCCATGGGTTTATGCCATCGTGCGTCCTGGGAGACGAGAAGTGAGCATGAGCTCCAACTTGGCCGTTTCATTCATCCGCACCCTCGCCTGTGCTGTGTTGATTGCTGGGATGCTGTCGCAAGCGATGCTGAGCTATCCAGGTCGCATCTGTTTCACGGCTGCTGCGGGCCTTTTTGCCGGCTTGGTCAGCGATTTGCCTTGGTGGATCTGGCTTGAGAACCCAGGCCGCGATACCATGGTCAACGTGGCGGATCATTTCTTCGCTTGGATCTTGGGCGGTGTGCTTATGGGCTTTTTTGTCGGCAAAGATGTGGTGATCACCAAGGGCGTTTGACTCAAACAAGTACTCCAGTGACCCCAATTCTTTCCTCCAACAAGAGATCCAATTGGATAAGCAGGCTCATGCAAGGATGTCCTTGATCACGCTTGCTCCCTCCACGCCGCTTAGGCGTGCGTCGAGTCCTTGGAACTTGAAGCTGAAGGCCTTGTGATCGATGCCGAGCTGGTGCAGCATGGTGGCATGCAGGTCGTGCACGCTGGTGATTTTTTCCTGAGCCGCATAGCCGAGATCATCCGTCGATCCATGCACGATGCCTCCTCGGATGCCGGCGCCAGCCATCCACACGCTCATCGCCTTGTTGTGATGATCACGGCCACTGCCGCCCTGTGACATCGGCGTGCGACCAAACTCACCTGCCCATACGATGAGCGTCTCTTCTAGCATGCCACGCTGCTTCAGGTCGGTGATGAGCGCCATGCAAGCGCGGTCGATTTCCTCCGCCTTGAGCTTAACACCTTCCTTAACGCCGCCGTGGTGGTCCCAATCCTTGTGATAAAGTTGGATGAAACGCGTCCCACGCTCGGCCAGACGACGTGCAAGGAGGCAGTTTGAAGCGAATGAGCCATCACCCGGTTGGCAGCCATAAAGCTCCAGCGTTTTCGCGCCTTCCTTGCTCACATCCATCAGATCTGGCACGCTCGCTTGCATCTGGAAAGCCATTTCGTACTGCGCGATGCGTGTGGCGATCTCCGGATCATCCACAAGCGTGTTACGCTGCTTGTTGAGTGCATTGATCGCCGCCACGTCGGCTCCCTGCCGATCACGCGTCACGCCGTTCGGATTCGTTAGATACAAAACGGGATCGCCTTTGGCGCGAAGCTGCACGCCTTGATACTTTGAAGGCAAAAAGCCGCTGCTCCATTGTCGCGCTGCGATGGGCTGATTCTGCCCACCTCTTCCTAGGGAGGTCAAAACGACGAATCCTGGCAGATCGGAAGCCTCCGTGCCGAGGCCATACGTTATCCATGCCCCCATGCTCGGCCTTCCGGCGATCTGCGAGCCCGTGTTCATGAACATGTGCGCCGGATCATGATTGATCGCATCCGTCGTCATGCTGCGGATCAGGCAGATGTCATCCATCACGCTGCCAATCTGCGGGAACAGCTCGCAGATCTCGATTTGGTTTTTGCCAAATTTTGCAAACTTGTGCTGCGGTCCGAAGCAGGTTAGCGGCCTGCCTTGGAGCTGCGCCAGTTGCTGTCCCTTCGTCAGGGACTCCGGCATCGGCTTTCCGTCCATGGCCGCGAGCTTCGGCTTTGGATCAAATGTTTCCAGATGCGACGGCCCGCCCGCCATCGTGAGCCAGATCACCCGCTTCGCCTTCTGCGGCAGCGGCAGTTTCGTCAAAACGCCCGGCACCGGAGCCGCTTTGGCTGGGTTGATGAGAGAGGCAAGTGCCACGGCGCCGAGACCCTGCGAGGTTTGGGCGAGAAAAGCACGACGGGGGAGTTCACGAATCATCACGTGCTCAATACGATCGGCACGGCCTGCACTTGCGTCAAAGGTTAGTCTGTGCCCGGATGTCCCATGCCGTTGACAGGTTCCTCGATGATCACCCGCTCGCGACCGACGAGTTGAATGAGATCCGGCAAGTCATAATGCCGCAGCACGCCGTGGATTACGTTTACTGTCTGGTCGAAGGTCTCATCCGCGCCCACAAGAGAGCGATAGCTTGGGATCATGCGGCGGAGAGTGATCTTGGAAAAAGCATCGCGCTCAATCGCAGCGGCATGTAGCGCGGGTATCGTGGCCTCGCCGGTGGCAATGAGGCTCAGCGTATCCGCCCGCCTTTTTAAAAAGCGCGTCCAGCTCCGCACGTCATCCGTGCGCATGCCGACGTAGCTTTTGCCGATGAGGTAGGCCGTGAGGATTTCCAAGTTGTCGCGTCCAAAGCGGCCTGCGCCAAAAGCCTTGCGCCGAAGGCCCGTCTCCGTCTCGCCGATGCCACGCAGTTCGGCGGCAAGGACGAGGTTCCCTGCGTTCACAAGCTGTTCAATGGCGGTGGAGTCCGCCTGCATGCCTCCGCCGTGCAGATACAGTACCGCATGGCCGCTGGGTCGCGCCGGCATGTGGAGCAACGCAGGTAGTTGAAAGGCGTTTTCAGCCTTGAACGCCAGTTTTTCAATCGTGAAGCCGTTGCGGATGAACTGCCCCCGTTTTTCGACTTTTGGTGCGGGAATTGTCTCTGAGGCTGCGATGATTTCGATAATGCTTTGAGGGCTGATACCGCTTTCGCGCGTCGATTCGAGGGTTGCGGCAGCTTCCGCGTTGATTTGGAAAACGCTGCGTTCGCCCGGCAGGAGCATCACTTGACCTTTCGGTGTGCATTGAAGCTGCTCGGGCGACCAGTCGGGCTTCGAGAGATCACGAAGCTGGGTGTCATCGAAGGAGTCCGGTAGTTTCTCGATCTCACGCACGACGATGTCCTTGGCGAGAAGATGCCTAGCCATGAAGCGTGTTACGGCCTCTCGCAGCTGCAGCGTGAAGCCGTGCGGCGCGTCAGGTGCTGCGAGGTCGATCATGTCAGGATAGCCGATTCTCGAATAAAAGCGTTTGGCATCACGAAACAGTTCCCAGGTGCCGCCAAAGTCGAAGGTTGCATCCCTTGTGCCGGAACAGATAAGCGTGGGCTTGGGTGCACGCATGATACAATAATCGGCTTCATCCATGCCGAAGGCAATCTGGCTAAAAATATTCTGCTCGCCGTCCTGCGGCCCCTTGGTCTCGATCAGCTTTTGGAAAGTCGTTAGGTAGCAACCCGGCGCCGCAGCAAGGACGCGAGCATCCAGCGCCATCAAATACGCCGTCTCCGTGCCGCCGCCGCTGTTTCCCGTGCAGCCGATTTTCTCTGCGAGGATATCCGGGCGGCTTTGCAGGTAGTCGATGACACGCATGCCATCCCAGATGCGGAACTGCGCTGCGTTCGATCCGATGAGGGCGCTGCTGATGGCGGTCATCGTGTGCTCGGTGGTGCACATCAGGCGCACGTTGGGATGCGGCACCTTCACATGCGGCGCATCCTCGAAGACCGTCCGTTCTCTCTTCACATCGAGCATCTGATAGCGCTCGCCCTGCCCGATGGGGTCATAGCACATCGCCGCCATGCCATGACGTGCCAGCAGCATGCAGATGAGCTGATACTGCCCCACGGCTTTCCCCTCATGACTGTGACCGCACGGCACCAGCACTGCAGGCCACGGCGGCGGTGTGTCCGGCAGGTAAAGATTGGCCGTGAGATGAAACGCCGGCCGCGTCTCCAGGATGATCTTCTCCACGCGATAACCTTTCCCCTGAAGCGTGCCCGTGATCTGCGGATGCAAAGGCGTGCGCTCCGGCAAGCCGCCGATGCGCTCCAGAAAAAACGCCCGCCGCTCCTCCTGCCAGCGTTTGCAGGCCGCCTCGCTCTTGATCATCACCTCAAAAGCCGCGCTGCGCTTTTCGCATAGCTTGTTGAACTCGCCAATAAGCCAGCCTTCAAATGCCTCGGCGGGTTTGGATGCTGGATCGAGCACCGCGAAGTCTTCGGCAGCGAGTGTGGAAGTGAGAGCGAGACAGAGAAGCAAGGAGCGCATGGGACGAATACGGACGTCCGACGCTGTTACTTTGCTCCAAGGCCAGCCTCTTTCAGCCGCCAGTAGGCCGCCAGCCAAGAGGTGATGCTCACCTCGGAAATGGTCGTCTTCAAATCACGCACATGTAGCAGCCGCGCAGGATCGGGATGTGCGACGAGTATTTTTTGCGCGAGTTCGGATGCTTTGAGGGTGGGATTCAGCGCATCGACCACGGGCGCGAGTGCCGCCAGTCTCGGGGCCTGTGAGTCGGGCTCACGATTTTTGCCGATGAACCCAAGTCCCGCCGCGTCCACGTTCTGCGCCCCAACATGCCAGAGCTTATCGATCATCTGCGGCAGGCGTTTGTCCGTCGCTCCGGCCTGCATCGCGAGATGGAAGCCCTCTGCGATCAATGAGATGCCGTTGAAGCCGGACTCGAGGCCTTCGTTGGCGAGCGCGGTGTTGATCGGTTCGTCGAAATGAGAGAGTTCGGCGAGATAGCGATCCTTGCCTGATGCTTTCGCTGCGAGCACGACAAGCGGCACATACAAGCCAAGCGCGTGATGATGCGTGGCCGCCGTGACGATGGTGCGATGTCGGTAGGCGTGACGCCACTTTCTCGCGATAAAGAAGTCTGCGGCGTCGATGAAGAACTGGTCGATGGCCGCCCGCTCCTTCGTATCCGCTAGCGGACGCCAGGTATGAAGTGCGACCACCGTCTTCGTGTATTGATCCACGCTCATCTCATGCGAGTCGCGTGCATGACTCACGCCGCCGAAGGGCTTCGGTAGCCAGCCGGGCATGTAGTGCCTGCCTTCGTCGATGACGGCGAGCAGGCCGCAAATACAACGATGCGCAAGATCACGCGCGGCGGCATCATTGGTTACGCGATGCTTCAAGATCTGGCTCAGCGCGAACTCGCTCGTCGCCATCAGCGCGTTTTCGTAGTTCACGCAGCCCGCGATGTCCGGCGAGTTTTGGAACATGTCCATCATGCGCCGCTGATCGAGCTTTGAGACGTTCTCCTGCGTCCATGGCTTCAGCGTCTCCGCGCAAAGCATCGAGCGACATAGCCCGTCGTCATCCAGCATCCGCTGCATCACGAAGTTGTGCATGGTTTTCTCGATGGATGCCAGGACGTCCAAGCTAGCAGCGCGCAGCCGAGGCAAGATGGATAGGCTCAAGAGTGCGCTGAGAAGGGAACGTCGAGTATTCATGACAGTGTTGCATTACGGTTCTCGCCACTCGCCCTTCCAAATCGGGCCATGATCGAGGCCGCGTGCATCACGATACAGGCTGAGGGTCGATTCCATTTGCTTCTGGAACTGCGCAAACGAGGCGTCATTGAGGTGGAAGATAGATTGGGAATCCTCAGCGATGAGTTTGGCCTTCCGCAAAGCATGATGAAGCTGGATCAAGTTGTCGCCGAACATCTGCAAGCGGGCGCGCTGTGTGTCGTTGGCACATTCGGCGAGGGTGGTGCGGTAGCGCTGCTCCATGGTGGCAAAGAGCGGCGCGTAGATGGCCTTCATCACCTCCTCATTCACCTCATACTGGCTGCCTTTGTAAACGGGTGATTGCGCTTCCTTGTGTGCAGCCATTTTCACATCGAGTTCATCGTAAAGCGCTCGCATGTGACGCCAACCTGGCCCATAGGATCGTTCGAGCCATTCGTTCAGTGCAGCGCTCATATCCAAGAGGGGATTCCATAGCTGTTTGGCGAGTAGGTAGTTGATCGGTGCGTTTACGCCCCAGGCACTGCTGCCCACCATGCGAGCTCCCCAGGTCTTGTTTTCCGAGGCGGCAGGCAGCTCGCGTTTCAAGATGTCGAGGCTTACCGGCAGCGGCGCGCCATGGAAGCTACGCATCCAAGTGGAGTAGTTGTGATAGAAAAAATGCGGGGTGATCTCACCCCAGCGCTTCATCACACTCTCGAACTCGGCGCGATAGGATGGCTTCAGCAGACCATAGCCGTAGTAGTTCAGCGGCGCCCAGCAGAGGCTCAAGTTGTCTGGCAGCTTCGGCGCGTCTGCGGGCGGATACTGGTAGTTGTAATACACAAATCCGCCCAGCCGCCTCCCGGGCCGCTTGTGGGCGACGACCTCAGCGACTCGCTGGTAAAAGGTGAGAATGGCACGTGCGTGGTTTGGCTTGCCATGTGGATCGGTGTCCAGCAGCGGCTGGCAGCGCTCGCAGCTGCAGAAGGCGCCGCCGTCGGTGGGGGATATGCTCGTCATCTCACGCTTCGGGTTGCGGTCGATGTTTTCGATGACGCGCTGCGCGAATAGCTCCACCAAGCCCGGCGCGGTGGTGCAGAAAAAAGTCACTTTACCGTTGCGCTGGTAGTGGCCGCCGGAGGGCTTCCATTCGGGATGCGCCTCGATGTCTGCGGGCTTCAAATAATCATCCCAAGAGTGCCCGTAGCTGCTGACAAACGAATGGAGGCTGTTCGTTAACCGTTGATGCTTCATCCAGTCGATCACCGTGGCGTGGCGTTGCACGATCTCACGGTCACTTTCTCCGAGATAGGCTAGCGAGCGCACCGCAAAGCCCGGCTGGCTGTGAATCGGTTTCTTCGATGTAAAGTGCAGCGGCTTCTGTTTCGGCACATCCTCGCCGAGTGCTCCCGGAAACAGCCAACGCACGCCGAGAAAGCGCTCGGCGAACTCACCCACACCCCACAGCAGGCCATGGCTCGGCAGGGCCCAGAGCCCCTGCGATGTGCTTTCATTGCCGGCGATCACAAAACCCGTTTCCTCGGACCGGATGACAAAACCATCTTGTGGCAGCGAAGCATCCGAAACCAGCCGGATGGCTGGGTTTGCCGTTTTTTCACTCGCTACGGCCATTTCCTCACCTGTAGCGGTTGAGATGAGCCTCTGAAGCTCCTTGGCGGCCCATCGTGTGGTTTCTGCGGCGTTGGCGGCATGCTGGATCACACGCTTTTCCTGAGCATGAAGCATCACTGGCAGGCAGAGTGTGGCAGCGATCCGTGCTGGAAGCAGGTGCATAGGCATTAGAGGATCTCCCGGATGGGTTGTCCGATGTCGACAAGATATTGCGGGCGGCCGGTTGTATCGGTGAGGGTGACGCTTCGGGTGTCGATGCCGAGGTGGTGATAGAGCGTGGCGATCACATCCTGATAATGCACCGGCCGGTCGGTGGCTTCGGCAGCGTGCTTGTCGGTGGCACCAATTGCCTGCCCGGTTTTCAATCCACCACCCGCCATGATGCCCATCGCCACTTTGGGCCAGTGATCCCGCCCGGCGTTGTTGTTGATCTTCGGCGTGCGGCCAAACTCGCCCCAGACGATGATCATGACGTCATTTAGCATGCCACGCTCGTCCAGATCGGACACAAGCGTGTCGAGCGCATGGTCGACCAGTGGTCCGAGATAACGCATGGAGGAGAAGTTGCGTGAATGTGTGTCAAAGTCGCTGATGGAAATGCTCACACAGCGAACGCCGGCTTCGATCAGACGGCGTGCGAGAAGAAATTTTTGCGCGCATTTGGGATCCTCCATGGACTGGTAGGCATCAGCTGGCTTGTGAGCGTCTGGCGTGTAGCGCGCGAGCACCCTAGGGTCTTCCTTCTGCAGATCCATGGCCTCGGCAAACTTGCCGGACGTAAGAATGCCCAGTGAGAGCTGGGTAAACTCATCCAGCGCCTGCATCGAGCCCGTCTGATCTAAGTCACGACGCAGCATGTCCAATTCCCTTAGCAGCGTGACGCGATCTTCAAGGCGCCGCACCGTTAGCCCTTCATGCAGGGAAAGCCGCAGCTGATGACCCTCGCCGCGTCTTGCCAGCTCGGCCTTCATCCCCTGCTCAAGACCACGGTGAAACAGGTGTGAAATGTCCGGACGGAACGCTGCGCTTGCCGCGCCAAGAAATCCAGGCCGGGCGCTGTTTCGCACCAGTGGCCGTCCTTGCATCAAGTCGACGAAAATCGGCGCGCTGTCCTTTGTCGTCGTCATGAGGCGGCTCAAGGCGCAGCCCATTGCCGGCCTGCCGCCAATCGATGCGAGGTCCTTCTCGCCAAAGCCCGACTGACACTGAAACGCATCGTGATTTCCCATCGCGCCGGTGAGTGAGCGCAGGAACACATACTTGTCCGCCCGCGCCGCCAGTCGTGGCAGCAACTCCGTGAGATGTAGCCCTGGAATGCATGTGCGCAGTGATTTGAACTCGCCACGTATTTCTTGTGGAGCGTCTGGCTTTGGATCAATGAGGTCCATTTGTGGCGGACCACCATCGAGATGCACATGGATCACCGCCTTGGGCGACGAACGAATGCCCGCCGCAGTCTCCGCTCTCAGAAGCGATGGCAAAGCCAACCCGCCCACGCCCAACGCACCCGCCCGCAGGAAACTGCGGCGTGCGAGATGTGCAGAGTCATCAGCAAAGGTGAGCATGAGTGCATGCAACCTACGCCACGGCTCATGGACGGCTTTCCGTGTGTTGCCTTAAGGTTTCTGTATGGCTGGCGCTTTTCGGCCGTGCAACCACTCGGGCGCTAACTTCACAAAGGCGATCTGCTCATACACGTCCTTCTCACCGCACTCGATGAGCGTGCGTGTGCTGCCGTGGCCGGAAATCGTGCGCGCATTCATGAGCAGCGTGTGGTTGTTCACTTCGATGACCTGCGGCTCGCTGGTGTAATCCGCAGCATCCGCGCCGAGTTGCTAGGTCTCGCCGTGATCATCGGAAAAGAGCCTTTGAGTGGGATACACGCCGCCCTCGGTGTGATAAGCCGACATGAGGATGCGGTCGGTTTTGGACACGCCGCCGCGCAAAAACAAGCCCTGGCTAGGTCCGGTGACATACCAGCCACAGTTCGCCTTTCGCGCGTTCGTGGAGATGTCGTGCGGCGCGGCCCACTTCGCGCCATCGTCATCGCTGTGCGTGATCCACACGCTTGTGTCGGGCACTTTGCCTGCGACGATGTCCTACTGCCGGCTGCGGGTGAAAGCGAGCCAAAGACGACCCTTCGACGCGTCATGAACGACGCAAGGATTGCCACATGTGTCGCGCTCGAGATTGGCGATGACCTGTTGTGTTGTGGTTGCCACGCCTGCCCGTGATCGAAACTGTGTCACAAAACGATGTCCACATCGCCAAACATGCGCCGCTGCTCCATGCATCGCTCCGCAAAGACCATTAGCGGCTTCTTCGGCATCCACTAGATGGTCGAGATGAGGTAGATGCGCGCGCTTTCATCACCTGCTTTGAACGGCAGGGTGTCAAGCAACGCTTGACTCTGTCCGAGCGCGCAGGTAGTCAAGGCAAGGAGGAGAAAAAGTCGAAGATGATGCATGCAGTTGGTTATCTGGACTCAAATCGACCCTCCGGCCAGCCGTTGGCATAGCTCACGATCCACACGCCGTTGGCGGTCGGGTAACGGATGTCTTCTTTGCGCTCAAAGTCAGTCAACCCGGCCCGCCGCGCGGTTTTGAGCACCTCGCCCGCGATGTGGCGAAGGATGGCGGTGCGGTTGCCGAGGGCGTGGCCGGTGGTCGTGAACATCTTGCCATCGATCAGGTCCTTCGTGACGCGCACATAGGTGAAGTCGAGCCCGTTCGCGGTCATGTTTGCAGCATACTTGTCCACAATGCCGTCGGTTTGATCATCGACGCCATGCACGGTAAAAATCTTCGCCGTGCAGCCGAGTTGCTTCATCCGCGCGAGATGCGCTGGATGGCCGAGGTCATGCAGTTCTTGGCGATCGGGCGAAAGATAAAACGGATGCTGCGGATCGCGCACGTAGCGGGCGTTCAGCGCGCTTCCGCCGGGTAGATTGAAGGCGATGTCATTGGTGAGCTTCTTCATGCCGCACATGTCGATCACCGCGGCGAAGGTGCGCGGCGCGAACTTGTTTGCCATCAGGCTGACATTGCCGCCGCCACTGCCGCCCGTGGTGAAAAGCCGTGCGCTGTCGAACGCGATGCCGTGTCGGCGTAGATCGCTCATCACGAAATGCAGCGCACGCAACGCGTCCAGCGCCTGCAGCCAGCCGAAGTCGTAGGGTTCCGGGTCCTTAATCGACGCCTGCGGCCCGCTTTGCAGATAATCGACGCCGACCGCGATCACATTGAACTCATTCGCCAGCATGCCCGGATCGGCCGAGCCGCCGGAGGCCACGCCGCCCCAGTTGTGCAGCGACAGCATGATGCCCGTGTCCGCCTTCACGCCCTCGATCTTCGATCCCGCGCCCGGATACCGCACATGCACGGCTATCTCTCGCGGCCCCGGCTTCAGCGGCCACTCCTGCGCAGGGATCGATACCATGCCCATCGTCGTCGGCAGTGTGGGCTCGCCGTAGGCGAGGCAAATCAAACCGAGGTAGTGAATGAATAACAAGGTTCGGAGCATGCGGTGTCGTCGGTTGGAGATTTTCTTCGAATTCACGCCTGCGACACAGGCAGCGACTTCTCGGCGCCGCCTTCCTCGCCAGTCACACGATACTGCAACGTCATCGTGCCGTTGACGATGGTGACCAGCGTATAGCCGGGACGAAACTCCTTGGGATTATAGCCGGGGGCCTTCTGCTCCTCCAGCTTCCGGTCCTGGTTGTAGAGGGCCGAGGGAAACAAAATCTCGTGCACCGGTTTGTGGTCATCCCAGCCACGCAGTCCGTTGTGAAAGTGACCGTGGAACAAGCCGATGATGCGTGAATCGTGTTTTTTCATCGTCTCGTAAAAGACGGTCTGACCGTTTGCAGACTTCACATACCAGCCGCGATCGGGATGGGCGTTGGTGTGAACGGGGACATGCGTGCAGATGAGCAGGCGGAGGTTTTTCGACGCGGCCTCCTGACAGGTCCGCGCAAGCCAGGCGAGCTGCTCGTCGCTGAAAAATCCTTCGTGCGAATCAGTGCGCGAATTGTTCATCAGCACCACGCGCAGCCAGTCGTGGTCAAAGAACACGTCGACCTCCTTACGGATGTATTTTTTTAAATCCTCCGGCTTGTCGTGGTTGCCGGGGATCTCGTAAACCGGTCTGGTGATCGTCTTCCTCACCTCGAGGTAACGCGCATACTGCGGTTCGCGCTGGCCATCGACGATGTCGCCCAGATGAAGCACAAAAGCGCCCGGAGCGGCTTGCACCTCGGCAGCGGTCTTTGCCCAGAGGCGCTCGGGAGCGGCACTGTCATTCTTGCCGATGTGCGTGTCCGTGATGATGACGAAGCTCAGAGGAGCCAGCGAGGCCGATTGCAAGGACGCAGGACGCAAAACGGCTACTGCCGCGCTGGTGAAAGCGAGATCGCGAGTGAATTGACGGCGGTTGGTGTCCATGGGCAGAGACGAGAGCCAGAAAAACATGGTGCGTCACACCGAAAGCGGGAAGCTCCAGACCTGCGGTGTCCATGCGCCGGTCTGCCAGCCGTCCTTCGTGCCAAATTCGCGCACGCGCATTTCTCTCGCGGCAATCTCGACATGCAGGATGGCTTGCGCGGGCTTGTCGAAGTGCGCGGCGTTATCGGTGTTCAGGGACGGCACGCCCTCGGTAACGTGATCGTCCTTCGTGCCGTTCCAGCGTGCGATCTTGCGCGTGTGCGTGTGGCCGCACATTGTCGCGGCGATTCGATACGGCTTTAGCGCGGCGTGAAAAGCCTGCGCATCGCCATAGTCCCACTCGTGGCTCTTCACCTTGTCATCCGGCACGGTCTCCGAGTAGCGATGGACATCCACATGATGCACGAGCACGACCGGGCGACCGCTTTTGCCGACATGCGTCTCCAGATCCTGCTTCAAAAACGGCAGACTGCCCATCGGCGCGTATCGCCGCGTGCGCGCGACCTCCGGCGCATCGCCCACGACGATGCCGAGCGCCACAAAATGCACGCCGCCCCAGTCCCAGGAGTAGTGCAGGCCGTTCTCTGAGCGATTCACGATGCCAGTACGCCTCTGATTGCGCTCCTTGATGCCCGTGATCACCGGACCATCGCCACGCGGGCTGTCGTGATTGCCATGCACCTCGCGCACCGGCCAGCGCAGCTTCCCATCGCCGCCGTTCAGCCCCCAGTCCGCCGTGAACGCCGCGAATTCCGTCTCCGCCATCGCATGCTTGGCCGGACCTTTGTCGCCATTGTCCACGAGATCGCCCGCATGAATCACCCCGCTCGGCACCGGCACCACACCACCGCCGATCCCTTCAGGAAACGCCGTGCGCGGCAGCTCATTCAACTGGCGCACCAGCGCCGCATTGTAGCTCGCGGAGACTTCATCCATCACCTTGATGTTCTCCTTCTGCGCGCAGTAATGCGTGTCCCCGACCAAAAAAAACGAAACCGCGTCCTCACGCTCCGATGCCGTCAAACACAGTCTTGCAACTGCGGCGACACTGGTAAAGGCGGCATCACGAAGAAAACGGCGGCGTGTGGTGGGAGTCATACGGCAGTCCAAACGCTGCTGCACAGCCCACTTTCTCCATCCGATGACTTGGTGCCGCAGTATGCGCTGAAAGCGGTTTGTCCTATCCAAGCCTCAACGCATTCTTCATTGCTTTCAAAAAGAGCACAGGCTGCACTTCAGAGGAGTGCCAAAGGGATCGGCGGCTCTGAAAGTGAGTGCAGCACTTCGGCGCGGCATGCTGGGTAGAAGTGCTGCGACTTGGCTGCTCGAATGCGCATGGGCGCGGCTATTTCGCGGCTATTGCAGCGCATTCTTTCTCGTGGCAATGGAACTCATGCGGATATTCGCCTTCTCATTGGCACTCCTCCTCTCACATGCTCAAGCCGAGGTGAGGCTCATCAATCATGACGGGCGTTTTGAATTGAGGCGGGATGGTAAACCTTTCTTCGTCAAAGGTGCGGGAGGTGATGAGCGGGCGATGGCTTCACTGGCGAAGGCAGGTGGCAACACCTTGCGGCTGTGGGGCGATGATCGGCTGGGAGAAATGCTCAATCAGGCACAGCAGAATGGACTCACAGTCATCGCTGGCATTTGGCTCGGTCAAGTTCGGCAGGGATTTGATTGGTCGGATGCGGACAGTCTCATCCAGCAGCGAAAACACATCCGTGAGGTTGTTTTGAAGCACAAAGATCATCCGGCGCTGCTGTGCTGGGCGCTGGGGAATGAAATGGAGGACAAAGAGGGCAAAAACGGCGCGGTGTGGACGGTGGTCAACAACCTGGCGGTGATGGTGAAGCAACTCGACCCCGCGCATCCGACCATGACGGTGATCGCCGAGATCGGTGGTCAAAAAGTACGCTCGGTCCATGCGCTTTGCCCGGAGATCGACATCCTCGGCATCAACTCCTACTGCGGCGCTGCTTCATTGCCCGAGCGTTACCGAAAGGCGGGGGGCACCAAGCCTTACCTGCTCACCGAGTTCGGCCCGGCGGGCATTTGGGAAGTGAAGAAGAACAGCATCGCCGCGTATGAGGAGCCGACTAGCACGGAGAAGGCAAAAACATATCGCCAAGTGTATGAGAAGGCTGTGCTCGGCGAGCCTGCGCTCTGCCTCGGCTCCTGCGCCTTTCTTTGGGGCCAGAAACAAGAAGTGACCGCCACCTGGTTCAGCATGCTTCTCACCGATGGCACGAGACTCGGCCCAGCGGATGTCATGCAGGAGCTGTGGAGCGGATCAGCGCCGACGAATCGCTGCCCTGAAATTCGGGCGATCAATGTCGAAGGCAGCGCTTCATTGCTCGATCCTGCTGCGAAACTGCATGCAAAACTCGAGGTCACTGATCCCGAGGACAAACCGCTGCGTGTCGAATGGATGGTCCAACGTGATCACGGCGAATACGGCACTGGTGGTGATGCCGAGATTGTGCCGCCAACTTTTCCCACGGCCATCACTCGTGATGATGCGCATAGCGCTGACATCACGCTGCCGGGTGAGCCGGGCTTGTATCGCCTATTCGCAACCGTGCGTGATGAAGCAGGCGGCGGTGCCACGGCGAATGTGCCGCTGCGCATTCGTGGCGAAGAGAGAATGCCACCCGGAAAGAAGCCCACGCTGCCCTTCATCGTGTATGCCGAGGGCGACGAGACCGCGAGCATTTCGAGCGGCTGGATGGGCGACACGAAGTCCCTGCAGCTCGATCCCAAACACCCGGAGCGGCCCCACGCTGGCAAAGCGGCACTGAAATGCGCCTTCAGCGCCACGAGCGGCTGGTGTGGTGTCGCCTGGCAAAGTCCCGCTGGCGATTGGGGCGACCGCGGCGGAGGTCACGACCTCAGCGGAGCCTCGAAGGTCACCTTTTGGGCGCGGGGCGAAAGTGGGGGCGAAGTGGTGAGCTTCAAATTTGGCATCCTCGGTAAAGAGAAGCGATTTCATGACACGGCCTCGGGCGCGTTGGAAAATGTAGCACTCAGCAAGGATTGGCAGCGCTACGAAATTGCCGCCAGCGGAGACCTCACCCGCATCAAAACTGCGTTCTCCTGGTCCACCGCGTCGAACGGTCAACCCGTGGTGTTTTATGTGGATGAGGTGCGCTGGGAGTGATCCTCTAACCAACACGCCCAGTCCTCACTCGATGAATAAAAACGCTTTCGTGTTCAGCAGGGCATGCACCACGTCCTCAGCGCGAGCGAGGTTGCGCACGGACCACACGGCTTTTTCTTCTGGGGACGGTTTGCGGCTCAAAAGGGCCAGATAGGCGGCTTCAAGCTGTTGGTCGGCGCTGGGGGCTTTTGTCACCTCGAGCATCAGCGGCGACCAGGGCGAGAGGAGGGCCTTTTCGGTCATGATTTCGTTGTTCATGAGCATGAGGGCCTGCGGGATGGAGGCTTGCAGGTTGGCGTTTTCGACGAAATCGCGGTCGCTCTGGCCGAGCGTGCGCAAGGGATGACCGCGAGGCGCGGGAGAGTCGAGTTCGGAGGCGCGATGCCATTCGGCGAGGATTTTCTTCGTGTGCGTGATGAAGTCGTTTTGCTTCTCCGCGGGGATTTTCAGGCGCTGGGCCAGTTCGGTGAGTTGCGCAGCTAGTTTGGCGTCCTCGGCTTTCAAATTGGCCTCGGTGAGCGGTTTCGGGCCGTAGCCGGGCAGCCACATCTTCCGCCAAGTCTCGCTGACGAGCACGCCGGGGTTCGGGTTCATCTTGTAGAGAGTGTCTTCAAAGACCTGGACGCCTTTTTGCGCGGCGAGTCCGTGAAGGACAGGCTTGATGAACTTCTCGACCATCTTCGTCGCACGTTCGCGGCGAATGTCGCCCTGCGCATGGCGCAGCGTCAGCACTTTCGCATCGTCTTTGGCGCGATTGGCCTGCGTCATCTCCTCCATGATGGCGGCTTCTTTGGCCTGCAGCTCCACGTCAGGACCGAGGGCCTCGTAGGCGATGTCCACGAGCTTTTTGCCATCAAAGGCCAGATAAGCATCGCAAACCATCTGCGAGATGCCGACGCGTCGTGCGTCGATGAACTCGCGCTGTTTGTCGCGTGCATCGGGTTCAGGCGAAATGAGCGCCACTAGCGAGTCCCACAACTGCTCCGCGCTCATTCGCCGCAGCAACGGGCCGGGAAAGTGATACACGGAGCCGACGGTGTGCGCGTCGAGGCTCGCCTGCGCCTGATACACCCGCGTGCGGGCGATCGTACCGAGGAAGGCCTTCATGTCATAGCGCAGCGTGATCATGAGCTGGACGAGATGCTCCTCGAGTTCGGGAATCATCGCCTTCGAGTCATCGCGCAGATTATCGAAGCGCTCGGTGACGGCCAAGCCGAACATCTGCCGCCACAGGCGGCTCACGATCAAGCGGGTGAAGCGCGGATTCTTCGGCGAGGTGAGCCAGTTCGCGAAGGCCTCAGCCGAATCCTGCCCCGCAGCGATGGGTGCGGCATCGCCCATGAGCGCGGCGGGCGTCATCACATCAAAAGGCTTGCCATCATCCTCTTTAAAATCGTGCGGCAGCTTCAATACGCTGTCCGCTTTGCGATTCAGGCCGATGGGGCTCAGAAGCTGGCCCACGGGATTCTTGATCACGCCAACCACGGGCCGGTAGTGCATGGCATCGAGCCGCTGCTGTTTCCGCGCCTCCGCCGCCTTGCCGCCATCGGTGGCGGTTTTCTTTTCCGCTTTGAAATCGGCCTCGATGACGTCCTGGCGACGCTTGATCTCGGCGCGTGCGCCTTCAAACGCCTCGTTCACCGACTTGTTCGCATGGGTGTAGGCCGCGAGGTGGTAGAAGTCGGTTTGCAGCCACTTGTCGAAGGGGTCGTTGTGGCACTGCGCGCACTCGATGCGCGTGCCAAGAAAGATGCGTGAGGTGAGCGCCATGTTGTCGAGCGGCATGTCGGGATCGCGCTGGTAGTAGCCGATGGCCGGATTGTCCCACGCGAAGCCTTTGGCAGAGAGCATTTCGCGCACGAAGACATCGTAGGGCTTGTTGGCGCGCAGGCTCTCGCGGATGTAGCGGCGGTAGGCGGATGGGATGACATTCGACGTGTTCACGAAGTGCGTCCTGAGACGCAGCACATCGGCCCACACGTTGAAGAAATGCGACGCGTAGCTTTCGTCTGCGAGCAGGTCGTCGATTAACGCATCGCGCTTGCTGCTCTCACGCGATTCCAGGAAGGCCCGTGCCTCCGCTGCCGTCGGGATGCGTCCTGCGAGATCGAGGTAAATGCGGCGCAGAAAGGTCTCATCGCCCGCCGGCGGATTCGGCGTGACCTTGTTTGCTTGCCAATGCGCTTCGAGCACGCGATCAATGGCCGCGGCGTGCTGCTGCGTTGTCGTTTCGGCAAGAGTGACGCTGGTGAGAAGGAGGATTAGTGCGAGGAGCTTCATCAAGGTGATCGACAGAAGAATGGGGACAGGAGAATGGTGGTTGGGATTCTTCTGTCCCCATTCTCCTGTCGATGCATTGAGGTTTGGAGCTCAGGTAAACAGGCTCGTGGCGGGCTTTCCTTTGTTTGCGACGGTGAAGGGACGCATGGTGGGCGAATGCACGATCTGTTCCAGCGGCATGCCAAGCGCGTAGGCGAGCGTGGCATTGAAATCGGGCACGCGGAGGGCGTCGGACTCGATTTCGGCACCCGTTTTGTCGGTGGAGCCGAAAACGCTGCCGTCTTTCACACCGCCGCCGAAGAGCGCGGAGGAAAAGGCCTTCGGATAGTGATCGCGGCCCTGGTTCACATTGATCTCCGGCGTGCGGCCGAACTCGCTCGTGACGACCACGAGCGTGTCTTTGAGCAGACTGCGCTGATGCAGGTCCTCGACGAGCGTGGCGAGACCAGCATCGAGCTTTTCGCAGAGATCCGGCGTGCCGACGAAATTGTTCGTGTGCGTGTCCCAGCCATGCAGGCTTACCTCGACGAAACGGATGCCGTGCTCGATCAAACGACGCGCTAGCAGGCAGCCCTGACCAAAAGGATCGCTGCCGTATTTCTCCCGCAGCTCCTTTTTTTCCTGCGTGAGGTCAAACGCGGTGATATCCGCGCTCTTCATCATCTTGAAGGCACCGTCGTAGGCCTCGGCATAGGCCTTCACCTCGCGCTGCGGATACTTCTTCAAAAACAACGCGTCGAGATCACTCGCGACGGCCATGCGTGCCTCGTGCGATTCGCGGGCGAGGCTTTTCGGCAGTTCAATGTCGCGCAAACCGGCCTCCGGATTGTTCACGAACAGCGGCGTATGCACCGGCGGAAAGAAACCCGCGCCAGGATGACGGCTCGAATTGCCGATGTAGGCGCTCGCAGGCAACTCCGCATTGCCCGGCCCTTGGAACATGCTGAGCCACGCGCCGAGGCTGGGATGCAAAATGGTTCCGCGCTCCTCATAGCTGGTGTGCATGAAGTAATTCCCCGGCGCGTGCGCTCCCTGCGTTGATGCGATGCTGCGCACGATTGCGCCGTGATGCATCTGTTTCGCCGTGCGCGGCAGATACTCGGCGATCTGAATGCCGTCGGCGCTTGTCTTGATCGCCTTCGTCGGCCCGGCGGTCACGCCCTGCTTTGGATCCCACGTGTCGATGTGGCTCATGCCACCGTCCATGTAGAGGTAGATGATGTTTTTCGCCTTCGTGTTTCCGGTAGGCTTCGCATCCGCAGCAAACACACGCGGCAGATGCACGCCCAGCAGCGTGCTGGCCGCGCGGGCGATGAAGTTTCGACGATGGAGAGAATGCGTCATGGCTTCTCCAAAACGCACGACACGCCGAAATTCATCACCGCCGTAGATACACTGTCGCGGACCATTGGCGCTCAGGCGATTTTCACCCGCGACCCTCCTAGAAATCACGCGCATTCACTTCACTCCCCCAGCCGTTCCAGCCGCACGTCATCGATCCACACGGGCGTGCTCGTTTTGCCAGTCCACTGGCCGATCCAGAGCGTCAGCGCGCATTTTTCATCGGGGGCGATATTGTGGTTGAAGGGGAACTCCACCTCGATCTTCCGCCACTCGCGCGAGCCATCCGTGACCATGTCAAAGTAGGGCGTCGGGCGCAGAAGGTAGAACATGGCACCGTAGCAGACGCGGCCGCCGTTCGGGGCCTTGTGCCAGAAGCTGAGCCGGTAGCGGGCGTGCGGATCAGGCAGCGTCACATGCGTGAGCAGCGCGCCGAGCTGGCCGCTGCTCTCGATCCGCAGCGAGGCGTCGCCGTCGTGGTGCTCGCTGGTGTCGCGCGTGATTTTCACCGGCTGCGAGACGCGTTTCTGCAGGGCATTCCAGCCTTCCGCGGCGATGTAGGGCACCTCGCAGTGGTCGGCGTCCAACCAGTTGACCTCGTAGGTGCGCATGGACTTGAGCAAAGCGGCCGCCTCGTGCGAGTCGGGCCGCGCAGGCTGCTCGAAGGAGCCGTTGACGAGCAGATTGGGCAATGCGCCGACCTGTCCACCCAGCAGCAGGCGCTCGGTGGCGGCATAGGGCTGCAAAACGGGATGACGCTCCGTGAGGCGCGCCCAGAAGGCACGCGCCTCATCCGGTGACTGCAAGGCGCTGACCGCACGGCTGATGCGGGCGATGCGGTGGTCCTCGATGAGCCAGCGGCTGTTATCCGTGACGAGCAGCACGCGCGGATCCATGGCGAGGTAGTTCGCCCGCCACGGCAGCGACTCGGTGTTCACGCCGCGTTGCGGCACTGCGCAGTAGTCGGCCAGCGGCTCGATCTGCGCGACATTGCATTCATACACGGCTCTTTCCGCCTCCAGCATCGCCGCCGCAGTGCTGAGCTGCTTTTCGCCCTCGGCGAGTGTCGCCGGCGCATCCGTGCCCGCACGCAGCGCCAGCAGATGCCTCACGTGATCATGGTAGTGCCGCGCACGGTCAAACATGGCCGCCACCATCGCGATGCGTTGTTGATGCGCCTCGCCCACGACTGCCTTCTTCGCGTCAGCGAGCGCTGCCGAGCATGCGGCGATGTCCGCCTCCGTGATGGGTGCAAACTTCCGCTCCGCGCCCTTGCGGTCCACCAGGTTGTATTCACGCGGCTTCCGGCGGCGCTCATAGATCTGCTCCCATTGCGCAAAGTAGCGCGCCATCGCCGGCGCCGCCTCCCGGCCATACGCGTGCTCGAAGTAGTCACGCTGGATCGCATCCACATCCGCGTCAGCGTTCCAGAGCAGATTGCTCACCACCCAGAGCCGCACGCAGCCATGGCCGTGGTAGTCGTAGAACTCGCTCTTGAAGGCCTGCGCGCCCTCCCGGCGCAGTCGTTGCAGGAAATCCTGGAATGCGTGCGGCCAGTGATTCGGGAAAGGATATGCCGAGCCATAGATCCACTGGTAGTTGCCAAAGTGTCGCGCCTTCCCGCGCCATTTGTCGAACTCCGGCTCCACATTGCCGTCCTTCGTCCAGATGAAGATCATGCAGTTGTCCTCCAGCGGAAAAGACGGCGGCTCCTGGTATTCGAGATAACTCAGTGCGGTGACGAACTTGTCCGGCCACCGTGTCTTGATGCCGCGCGCCACGCGGTTCATGAACTCATAAAAAATGTCGCGGATCGGCACGCCGCGCTTCTTTGCCAGCTCCACATCCTCCTCCGCCCAGCCGCTGCCATCGTTCGGCGTGAGCGAGAGCGTCTTCAGCAGCGGGTTCGCCGTGAAGATCTCGTCCGCGTGCTCGATGGCGCGCTGCACGCTCGCCTCGCTGCTCAGCACGGGCTGCCAGCCGCTATTGATGTTCGGCGCCGGGATGTAGCGCTTGCCGTCGATGGTGGGAAACAAATGCGGATGCGTCTTCCCATACTTCTCCGCGCTGAAGATGATGAAGAGATTGTGATGATACTGGTAGCGTTGCGTGTCCGGGCGGTCCTGCAGCCACGCGGCGCTGTCCAGCGCCTGCAGGCCGCTGTGGATGCGCAGCTCAAAGTCCGGCCCCGGATTGAAAACATGCAGCTCGCGTGGAATGACCATGCTCTCCGAGCTCGGATGCACCTCGCCCAGCGCGCCCTGCATCAGCTGGCGCACATCACACCAGCCCTGGAGGAAAAACCACGCGCCAAACAGCGTGCCGATGCCCGTGCCCGCTGCGATGTGCAGCTCGTTCGCATCCGCGTCGATGACAAAACCATGCGCATCCGCCCCGGCCAGTTCCGGGAAGCGTTTCGCCGCCGCCGCGCCCGAGTGCAGACGAATCGTCCGCCGCGCCTTCGCACCCGCAGGCCCCATGCCCGTGATCTTCTTCACATACGACTCCACCAGCGCCCCCGCACGCACCGCATCCTTCTCCGCTGCATCCTCGACCACCACCCGATACCCCGTCTGCGGACCCGCCAGCTCCACCACGCCCTCCGACTCCCGCACCACCGCATCACGCGCCAGAAACGGCAAGAAGCGCGCCGGCTGGCCCTGCGCGAGCGCCAGCGAAGCAAAGAAGAATGCGAGGAGTCGTGTCATGGCCCGATACTACGGCAGCGCGCTGGCACCTCTCACACTGGCAAAGTGTTTACCGTCGGAGATAGATCGTAGCGGACCAATCCGACTTTGCAGTCCTCAGCCGATACGCGGCTGTTTTCACCTGCGGATCTTCGACAAACTCGCGCACAGTCGTTTTCACCGGCTCCCAGTCGCTCCAGCCGTTGTTTTGCAGCACGCGGCGCTCGAGCGTGCCATCGACGGTCCGGGTGAGCTTGCCGTTTTCGAGTTTCAGTTCGGGTGGTGGCTCGTAGCCGGTGAACTGGCCGTTCCAGCGGCGTTGGTGGATGGCATTGGCGACGTAGTGCGGGCTCCAGAGCACGAACCCGTCGCCATCGGGGCGCACGATGAGTTCGTGCATGCCGTCCATGAGCGGCTTGAGCACCTGCGGTCCGAGATCGAGCCTGCCGACGAGGCTGAGGTCCGCGCGGCGATAGACGAGCACGGTGAAATGATGCGCGTAGGCGACAAAGAGGTAGTCGCCGCACAAAGCCGCACCGTAGGCCTGGTCCTTCGTGCATGTGTCGATGACCACATTGTGCGGCAGAGCGGCGCTGTGCGTGACGATGAGTTTGCCGTTCGCAATCTGACAGCGCTGCATTAGGCGACCGAGAGGCCAGTTCATGCCGCATTCGTTCGGCTGGTCGGCGGGAAAGCCAAAGAGGAAGACCTCGCC
>Ga0315906_10002096_pt1 | contig 28598 bp, 25 predicted proteins | sample LakEriMetagenome_4_FD_203526 | JGI IMG/M metagenome (GOLD analysis project Ga0315906, IMG submission 203526) | Freshwater fungal communities from buoy surface, Lake Erie, Ohio, United States - Buoy 2 MA122 | ecosystem: Environmental > Aquatic > Freshwater > Lake > Lake biofilm | place: USA...
GGTTATAGCTTTCTTGGGGCAATCAAACAGTATTTGCCGAAACTTGTCCCACTATTTAGATTCAAGACTTGACGGGTAACCAGCAATGGGATTCAAGTATGAGTTCGACCTCCTCTCAAGAATGTCTCATTTTTAATTGACTTTAAACCAATTTCAAAAACGCAACTACCTCTCCCTAAGATAATTGAACAACAACACCATACTCAAGGTGTCCAACCTACAATAAGCCAAAAGCTCTTCGACTAACCTGCTCCTAACCCTTTCATCGGTCTTCCCCGTTCCGAAGTGGAGTTCTTCATAGGCCGTCATCGCTTGAGTACCGTCAGAAACACCTGCTAGCAGCTTATAGGGGTCTATCAAACCCTTCCCAGATTCAGACTCCTTATACAGTCCAACCGATTTGAGTAATTCAATATTTACCTGAGGTTGGGACTCCGAAAGGACCGCAGGAAGTACCGCTTTTATTGAGGTACGACTGCCCATCATTTCGTGGTAATAGTATTTTTTCACGTCATCGTGAAGATCCAGCTGCCTCCAACCGCCGTCTTTATCTTTCAATACGGACGACAACCAATCTATCAACTCCGAATCGGTAAATGCATCAAGTTCAAGCTGCTCAATCAAGTACTGCTTGAGTTGAGCATTCTCAAACGAGCTCCATGTAACAACAGTTCCCGAATCACCTAAAACTTCACGGAGCGATTCGATAAATTGAGTATTTGGAATGCTTGGCTCCGTATTTAAAAACTCAAAATGCTCAACGGGACCACCTTCAGTGGCAACTTTATGGCACGACCACTGAAATAAGATAACGCTTCGATACGGCATCATCCCTTGATGAAACGGAATTGCCGGCCTAATCGTTTCGAAGTCAATAAAAAACAAAGGATACTGAACATCCCCCAATAGTTCTTGGGTCTTCGGATTGATATATTCGTGAGCTCCTTCAGCCTGCAGTAAGGGGACCCCGTTCAATTTGGGACCTTCAGCTCCCGAAAGCAAATCACTGGGCACGTCACTAATCTTTGTAAGCCCATCGGCGACGAGCGGGTTAAGTGTTTTTGATAACGCAGCGTCCTTACGGATCGACAAAATGTGCGGAGCTGTAAAGGCATCCTTTCCCCAGCACAACTCATAGCCATTATTCGTTGTGTCCTTAGGCCATTTATACTCACATCGCGAACAAGCCATTTTACGCGGACTCCGAAACTTTTCAAAATCGTCAACTTGGGCCAACGCATCCACCATGGGTGTGGAACGATTCCAAACATCTTCCTTAATGGCATTGACCTCTTTTTTAAAGCTTATTTCAGGGGTCAGTAAGAACTGAGCCTTGAGCTCCTCTACATCTCCATGATAATCCACAGTAACGGCTGAATATTCCGCTTTTGCTTCATGTTGAACCGTGAAATTTCCATACAGCCCCTCAACCTCATTAATTATATTCTTGTCTACAAAGCACAAATACGGTTCAATGTCATAATCAGGTAACGCCCGCTCTAATACAGCCGTCTGAAAAGCCAAGTCGCTAATTTTTCCTGATATCGCGGTCAGAATCTTCTTTTTTTCCTTAGGGCCGCTTTCCCACTCAAGACTGTCAAATCCCGAACTTTTGACTTCAATCAACTCAATGTTTTTACCGCTCTTTTTTAATACGTCAACGCGTACAAGCCGCTGGTCAAACAGAAAGGTAGCTTCGAACAATACACCATTTTTGGTTTTCTTAATCCACTTTTCCGTTTCTTCCACGGCAGCCAAGACACCCTGATCAAGCCTAATTTCCTCTCCAGGGCCATAGGTCTCTTTAGCGATGTACCCTACTATGTATCCAATTCGTGCCAAGTAATCCGAATAGGCATTATGGGTATTGCTCGGATACCCATTTTTACGGAAATAAAGCTTGGCCAAACATTCGTCGGCCATGATAAAGTCGGACTTGGAAAGGTGGATGTTTTTCATTCTACTAATATTGAGATGTCTTCAACTAGCTTATGTACGTCTGAACAGTTCGAACCTCCTTGAGCACTCCTGCCGAAAAGTTGAACTCATGCGCGTGACCAGAACCAACAAGCCTGAAGGCCTGATGACTTGAGTACAACTGAACGTCGCAGTCCCTTGGGCGAATGTTTATGGCATAATGCATTACCCCAGTCCCTAATGGAAAACTTGGCCGCAACGCTGTGGGCATTGGGGTGCAAAAATCATTTCGGACATGAACGGTCTCGATGCACTCTTGCTCAATAGCTCTTGACTTAGCAAGCCGACGCCAATCGGCGACGTGAATCCCTATTTGATGTTTATACCTCTTTTCTGCCAGAACCATGCGAGTGTAAATTCCTCGGGCCATCTTCAAGTGCTGTTCTGTGTCCGCGTCTTGACGATTTGATGCCGTAATAAATCGTTTAAATTCCTTGACATCCTGCTCGAGCACACGTTGGAATTCATTGATTCGAGCGAGCTTCTTGTCCATATGTTCGTACTCATCCTTTGGGATCTTGTCCTCATTCACAAAAACCTTGTAAAATGTGAGGTGGTATTCGCTGTCCCGCTTGTTTAGGAATCCGGCAATCGCGGGGTTAAAATCATTTTGCCCCAAGTACTTTTCTAAAAGCGCCAAAATCTCCATCCGTCAACTCGGCAACTTCGTACCACACCAAGGACAATATTGAATTTGGTGCATCTCATCTTTTTTACCGTGTGCCGAAATGCCATACATATTCTTTTCCCACTTCACGATTACCTTCTTTTTCTTCGTCTCACTATTAAAAATCATGAAATCCATTACCACACAGCACTCCTTCAGCTGAAATCCTTCGCTGTTCATTTCATGAGTCATTACGTAATCATGGTATCTTTCGTTATTGATTAAAAGCAACCGGTATTCATGATAAGCCTCCTGCTCCTGAACTTCCTGTTCATCCACATCATAGTACATCTCAAACAGTTCGAGGAAGCGTGCGTCGCTTATTGGGTCTAGAGCTAGTTTCATTGAATCTACTTTTTAAAGTGAAGAGCCGCATTCCTGCGGCTCATTGTGTATTTTAAATTTTCTTAGTGCCCTGCGGAATGCACCCCGGGTATCGTTCTTTACAGAACTGAGCTGCTTGATTTGGCGAATTTGCCCGAAAGGTATCCTCACGTTGGGCACCTTTTAAATTGTATTTTACGAGATAGGTATCCATGTTTTAAAAATTTAAGAGATTGACATTCATTGAAAACTAACAATTAACTTCAAGCCACAGACTTTGAGTCCTTGCGCTCCGAATAATTTAATATTGCTTGACCAAAGCACCAACCAAAAAGTATGTGGGGGACTAACGAATCCCAAACAAAACCCAACAACGTGAACATGATGCCGCCGACGATCAAAGCACCATTAGTAAAACGAATTTTCATTTCTGGTTTATTTTTCGGTTTAGTTCAATATACAACTTTTCAGAATGCCAACGCTCAAATAGTCCGATTCATACAGAACCCCTATCAAGCCGAATACTACATTTTTGAAACGACCGACAGCTCTCTAGCCAACTATTTTGTTTATAAAGCCTCAAATCCAACAGAAGCCATTAGCGAAGGGGTATGGTTTATTGCCGACGACCCGTTCATTTATCGAGATAAAGCCATACGACTGCACCGCGTTAAAAGTGCTTCAAGTGCAGATTTCGTTGTGTATTATGTCCGAAATCCAAAAAACGCGGGTAAACCCCGGGCGCGAGCAAGGAAATGAAACTCCTACTGATTGGTCTAATTCGGGCATACCGCATACTAATTAGGCCTGTTTATCCAAAAACATGTCTTTATAAAGAGTCATGCTCCATTCATGTGGAACGCATTACTCGACAAGACGGGACACGTGCGGGATTAAATGCCCTTCGCTATCGAATGGCCAATTGCAGATCAGGCTACCACATCCTTGAAGACGATGGGCATTTTCAGCTCATTACCCAGCAACGGATGATTGTCCAAGAAGAGGACATTAACCCAGTACTACTAGAGGGTTACTCAAGAACATAACTCAAACCGAGGGTAGTTATGCGACTGCGATTCAAGCCCTCGCTAGGCGGCATACTGTCGTAGTAATGGGTAAATTCCAATTTCCCGTTAAGTTTCTTGCTGAAGGCATAAAGCAGCGTGTGCTGACCCGAAACCCGATAATCCGACATATTCGTAAACCTGGGTTGGTAGTATAGCGTGCTCGACAACCCGTACTTCTCTCCCTTGCTCCAGCTGAAATTCAGGTAATTACTCGAACGAAGCACCCAGTGATCTTTAATTCCGCTCGTTGACCATTCATTTTCAATCATCGCGGTAGTACCGCCATACAGTCGGCCCTTATCTTTCATCAGCAATCGAACTCGAGGCCCAGTCCCGACAAGGCTCCTGAATTGAATACCCAGCGGCTTGTTATCCTGAACTTGCGCAAATCCTTCCCATCGTACTCGAGGCGCCACCTTCACCGATGCTCGCAAATGGCCAAGCTTGTAATTGGTGAACACATCTTCTTGGCTGTAGGAATATCCTGCGTCGGCCAATATCAATAGGTATACTTTGGAATCCTTCTTCTGAGCGGAAAATCGTCCAGTTACCGTGGTTAAATCGTCATCGAACTCCTGCCGAAAGTAGCTTAAGTCTAAGTTCGCCTGCCACCCTGTTGAGTCCGCGTTGACTCGGGCCTGCTCAATATTGACGACCTGAGCGCTAAGGTTAAGACTGTTTAGCAGTAATAGACTTAAGATAGCGCTCCATCGCATTTTTATGTCCGTTTAGGTTCATATCCTTGAGATCAAATATTTGAGCTTTACCCCGACCCATGAGTTTTAAATGCCATGTGTTAGCTTTTGAAAAAGACGTGGAGATGGCGTCTGACTCTGCCTTATAAAACTCATAATTCGCGAACTCCACGGACGCTAACTTGTCCTGATCCATAAATGTTGCTTTACCAGGAGCCAGCTCAATGAAGTCCTTTCGATTAGCGAAGTAATTAAACGATGAAGCAATGGGCAACAAGCACATAAGTACCGGAAGGATGTACTCGTACCACTTCAATGAACCTATCGCCATTGCGTATATTATACCCGCAATTATAATAACATTAAAGGCATGAAGCACCACCTCCGCAAATGTTGAAAGCTCAAATCTTTTACCCTTAGGTAACCTAAAACCTTGACAAAAAATAAGTCTCCAAGTAAATTGAATAATGAGAACAACAGCAACACAGCCAACTAATAAGCCGTAATAAGGCAGACTGCTCATAAAACCCTCCCATCCAGAATCTAAAAGCTGTAATATTAAAATCACAAAACCCACTCCGCCGAAAATTAAGAGCCGTATTTTAGTTAATTTATTCATAAAATTCAATTTACAATCATAAAGATAAGGTAATCTCAACAATTAAATCAACCATAACAGTTTTTGCATCGGGCTTCGCAACGGGCCTTCTAATGACAGTAATGTAGTCTGATAAATGGTTAATGTGGAATGAGTTCTCTTCGATTAAACTCTGAAACTAATAGTAATGCACTTTAAGATTTTCATCAATATACCTATCAAAATAGCGCCTGTTCAAAACTAAAGTTCCCAAATTACAGACCGAATTTTAATTCAATAATATAGGGTCACTTTCAATCTTTTTACGCGAAAATTGCTTTTGCGGAATCGATGTATACTTTCTCTCTCGATGTTACCTGTCCGTCAGCCAAAGTCATGTCAATGCAAAGTGATAACACAGTTAGTGTTCTTTCTTTCGGATACATCTCTTTCAAATGAAGACATGACTTGTTAAAGAACTGAAATCTATCTTCTTCACAACGGGTAAAGTACTCTGAGCGAACAGTTGGAATCAAATTCATAACAAATTGCTTAGGCACATTGAGCGAATAACTTAATGCAATGGAGCTTTCATTCAAATCATAAATTTCGTCTTCATTTAATGACCCATCAGAAAAAGCAAGGCCAACGAGGATGTTCAAGACGTCCAAAATAAATGACTTATCCTCATTCGAGACTTCATTAAAATCTAGATCTTCTTTTGAAACAACCACCTCGCCTAATTGAAAAAGATCAGATAATTTTTGACTGGCATCAAATAAGCTGTGATCTAAGTTTGAACGCAGTGTCGCAGAACCTAAATACAATAGGTGTTCATATAACTCCTCTTTCGCATGGTAAAATTCTGACAAATCGCCCAAAGCAATCCCATTCCTTAAAAGCCCTTCAATAACATATTTAAATGCTTCTGATTTCTTAGTTGTTCTGACTAAAAATTCAAAGTACTTCACATAAACCTGAAGTGAATCTTCGTAATTGCCCATATGAAAAAGACTTGCTCCCTTGTAGGAAAGAGCTCGTTCAATTCCGATTTCATCACCAACTTTAGATGATAAGCTCAAGGCTAAATTAGTAATAATCACAACTTCATTATAGGCTTTGCAGTCATGGAATAGGTACTCCCTTATTCTACTCAATAAAACATTGAAATCCTTAGCCTTTCTAGAATCTAATGTCTGTGACTTAATCAAGTGTGAAACTCGCTCCATTAATTGAGTATTATCCAATTCATTCACTTCATTATCTAAGGAAATATTACTATTATTTTTATCATTTAAAAGCTCCAACGCGATGTAAATTGAATTTCTCCTATGTCCTATTGGGACACCAGGTACAAGCGTGTAATCACGTGCAATCTCGCCGGCCAAAGCATAGTACTTTTGAGCAATAGCGGATTTCATAAGTATTGGATATTCAGATAATTGATCGCCATTTATGATACTCCTGTAGAAAGAAATTCTTAAGGTCGCAGAAGGATTTAAATTGGTTTGTTGAGAAATAAGCTCCTCAATTAAATTTAGCCTTCTATAATATGGAGCATTTTGTGTTTCGTCTGCTAATTTAAAATCGACGTTTGTCCTCCTTTGATATTTGACGTGGTCCATGATACCTCCAAGGATCACAATCATAATCGATGTGTACGGATTACTTTGGTAATCATCTTTAATGAATTCATAGTTTGCCTTTTGTCTTGCTAAACCATGTATTTCATCAAGAAATATTCCATTCCCAAATTCGAAATCAAATTCAGTTGTTTTTCTATCTACCTGCGTTAACTCCGTTAAAATCAATGAGACCTTAAAGATTTCAGAGTCACTCAAGTCATTAAATTTGGATAGTAACCTTTTTAAAAGTTCTAGTGCTTTCTTACGTTTCCCTAACACACTAAGCTTTAAACAGGCCTCTAGACCCAACAATTTGGTGTGTTTTTTAATGAAATCAATATTTGAATACTTGAAGCAGCGTTCCGTGGCTCCAACTAGTATGTCCACATCCAAGCTAGATAAATAGCTCTCATCTTTACTATCGGTAATCGACTTAATTATTCTCTTTTGATATTCAATTATTAGTTGACGTGTATATTCACTCCCATTCTTATATTGAGAATACTCGAAAATAACACTGTGTGTGACTTTATCTACAAAAGAGAAAATATTGTCCTCATTATTAATATCTAGAACATATAACCCCTCAAGCTTTTCTAACTGGTTGAGTATACTTAAAACATCTACTTGCCAAATTTGAGCAAGTAAGTTTGCATCAAACTTAAATCCAATGCTCGAAGCGCTTCCCAGTAGGCTTCTTTCTTTTTCATCTAGTTTGATGAACCGCTCTCGAATATTGGTCGCTCTAGAATTCTGTATTCCTATTTCATCCTCATTTGGCTCTCTAACTATTCGTATAACATTACCATCAAACTTTAATATTCCAGCCGACTTTAGCGCCTCTAAATACGAAAAAAGGTCACTGGGTGTTATTGCCTTAGGGTTGTTATTAGACAATTGCTCGATATGACCTTTAATTAAAGGGCCAAATGTATATGAATCTGATTCCCCAAATACTTTAAAAGCCCTGGACTTAAGTACGGATTCTACAAATTGGGCTTGATCAATATCCAAGTATTTCTCGGTATACGACTCGCCCTCGGGGAGTGAACTGTATTCCGAATTGATGCTCTCTTTCAAACTGACGACGCTCGGACAATCCGAATTGTCGTTATCACAAGAATGAATGATGATTATCTTGATTTTCCCTTGATACTTAGTTCGTGTGTGCAACACATGGATGAATGCAACTAACAGTTCTGCAGTTGAAGAATCGACTTTATGGTAGTCGTCAATAATAAGAATGACCTTCTTTTTCTTTTCTGGGTGGTTAATCAACCGATCAATTAATATGTCGGCCAATTCAACGACAATCTCTGTTACTGAGCGACTCGTGTTGTCTTCAACTGATAATACATTAGATAAATCGACCGGACCCACGCTACCAGCAGTAGCGAGTATGTTTGTTAGTCCCTTACTTATTTGAGAGCGGTCTGTGAAGAAGCCCTTTTCCAATCTTCCTTTATTTGGCAAATCCGAACAACATGTTTCGCCTTCTAGACAAAATGCCTCGTAGAATGGCTCATACATGGGTGTGGACCCATCTTTTGATTCATTACAGTCCCCAGCGAAAACAGCAAATTCATTGTCATTATTCTGTTTGAGATATTGAATAAACTCATGCAAAGACCTTGTTTTACCAATTCCTGTCCTACCTGAAATGAAAAGAACTATTTTATTGGACGACCCTTGAATAAAATCAAGAATGTTATTTATTGGTGAACCAGCCAGATAGGCATTCGATACATATGAAAAAGGATTTCCTAGATTGAACTCTTCAGCCCCTGGAATTGCCTCAACCCCTGACTCTTTAGATAGAGTTTTTGAACTGTAAAGAGTAATTGCCGTGAAAATTCCATTTACTGCGTACGTCAAATTGGCCATCAGAAAAAACTGCCTAAGTTCAAAGTACATGGCGACAAGCATGAGCAATATTGAGGTAATTAAAAGAGTCCAACCCAAGCCCGTAGGTGTATTCCCTTTAAATAAATTGTTGAGCACTTTTCCTATCCCATATGAAATCGGCAATGCTGCTATAAATGGAACAATGTCAAGGTACTTATACAGAGCCTCGGGAAGCAACTCAGCTTGATACTCGTAGAAGCTTATAACTACCAGGGGAACCATGAAACTAGCATAAATAATACGGGTATACCCTAAGACGCTATTTACTACCACTTTCGGAAATTTGAAAAGCGCCAAATAGCATCCTGAAACACTAAAGGCAAAGGGAACTATAAGCTGAAAGCCCAACCAAATCTTCACAGAAGGCTCGCCATAGAAAGAGTTGATTGCAGGAGAAACTGAAGAAGACAAATAAGTAGCCCCAATTACGGAGAATAAACTAACGACTAATACTAGGACAGAATCCCGATAAGACTCAAAGTTCTTAAAGAACGAGATTCGAAATTCTCCGAAACGAAATCCTCGGGATCTACCTTTGGAGAATTTAACCGTGCTTAGGATGAAGAGCCCTAGATAGGTGAGAATAAAATTTAAAAATGCGACCACGAAAAGTGCGGTTGACCATGCAGATACTTTGTCTACTCTAAAGGCCTCATAGTAATTCACATAGTTAAAACCCTCTTTTGTAGAATAGTAATTTAAATAGATTCCCTTATAAAAAAGGCCGGGAATAATAGTACCTTGATCCTTAATCTTTATTCCAATCAGTTGATCAACACCGTAGTATTCAGCAATTACTTCCCAATCCTCATTTATCATTGCATGATTCCTATACCTTTGGAATGCCTCTGGACTTAGTATCGATTTCACTTCATGATAGCGAATCGCATAATGACCTGAACTGGCACCTAAGTAATCTGATGCAACGGTAAAATAAACTGAATCATAGGGCTCTATACTTATAAGTATATAATCCGTATTATCTCTCAATTTCCCTTTGTTGAGCGGATCATTCTGGTCCAAAACTTTATCCACCAAAGCCTCAATCAATAACTCCCCTGCATCATCCATAATGATAAAATCAGGTCTATATCCTGCCATAAGAGAATATGCCGGGTACAGGTAATTAATATTTTCAGAAGCAACGTATTGACTTACGCGGTGTTCCGCTCGCAAATCCTTTATCTGCGATTTTCTTTTAGTATTTCCATAACAGAATACCTCCGCAGAATCCGTATATAACTGAGCTAGTGTTAATTCATCATATCCATTTAACACTGTGGAACTATAGAATGTAGCAACTGTTGCCTTCTTGTAATATTCCTCCCAACGATCATTAGACTTTGCATTCTGACAATTCGAATAATGGGCTAAGAAACCAAGTGCAATAAGTAAGAACATTCTTCTCATACTATCCTAAAATTGAAATACGACCTAGGTTTAAAGCAAGGGAGGCTTTGAATTAAATATAAAAATACGACATCATGAAGCTAACACCAATGTTATTGCTTTATAATGAAGGACGTCTACTTTGCCATTGATCCCGAAGTGGAACTGGTTGGTTTTAAAGATGATCTAAAATCGACTTGATAGTGGTAAATAACAGCGGCTAAAGTCGAATTCAGGCAAAAGTGGCTCTTCTCGACGGTTTATTAGAAACACTCAATTCAAGCATTATCCGTACCACGGCATACCTATACCACTCCTTACTGTGGTATTAATGATATAGGGTGTTCATCCTTATGCTGCTAAGACCTTAAATCCATTATTGGGAATGCTCACAGTAAGGGATTTAAGGTCTTAGCATAAATAGGAGCAAATCCCTAACTTGGTGTTACTACAACCGGGAGGAATACATTCGGCCTTACGACCACCATAGAACTACATAATGGTCTTCATTATCTTGTTCTCTTTAAATCGAGTTGTTTTCATTGCCCAATTTTCAATAAATACTGTTTTCAACCGTTCAACTTTCTTGGAGACTACATTTAAACACATCTTTGCAATATGGAAAAACCTCTCCGAATCCCTCAAATTGATTTTATCCGCGGTTTTGCAATCGTAATTATGATTATTGCTAATACATCTCCTTACATATTTGAAGAAATTACACCCCCGATATCATTAAGACTATTATTTTCATTAGCTGCGCCAACTTTCATCTTTCTAAGCGGCTATAATTTTTACACATTCTCCCTAAACAAAAAAACCACTTATTTGTATACTAAAGCTATACAAGTCCTAGTTATAGGAATTTTAATTGATGTAGTAATTTGGAAGGTGCTTCCATTCCAAGGTTTCGACATTTTATATCTCATATCTTTATGCCAAATTATAAGCATTTCATTGATTAAAAGTAATCAATTCTTAAGATATTCTTTGATTTTTATTTTTACAATTATCGTCTTATATATTTTGGCGAATCATGATTATAGATTCGATATTTCAAGTGCATCAATTAAGTTTAAGGATTGGACTACATTTAACATCCAATCGAGCATTTTTCGATTTGTGTTAGACGGATGGTTCCCTTTAATTCCCTGGTCTATCCTATTTTTATTAGGATTTGTATTTGCGAGCCCCTCTTTCAAATCAAATTTTGTTTACAATATACTTCACAAAATTGCACCATTATTTATCGTAACACCTTTAGTCCTATATTTCTTCGGGGCCACAAGTCCTAACGAACCACGAGAAGGTTATTCCGAGATTTTTTATCCCGTAACACTTGAGTATTCTATTCTAATTTTAGGGGTTATAATTTACTTGGTATCCTTCATTAAATATTATACCTTTATTCGTTTCAATATTCTAACACTTCTGGGTAGATACAGCCTCTCAATATATCTACTTCACTGCACTTTGATTGATCTACTATTTGAAAATTATAATGTACCATTTATTGGCACAGCAAGTCAATTAATAAATTTGATCGTTGCTGGATCATTAATAATTCTTATTGTCACAGTTTACGCTGCCGCCGTTGAACAGTTGCAGAAAACACAACTATTCCATTCCACATATTTTAACCCCATTAAGTTTTTAATTGGACTTTAAATGAGTTTATGAAAAAGCACCTTGTACTTTTATTCTTGATGCTGGCATATTCAATAACAATACAAGCCGCATACGCACATACAAACCCAGTTAAATGCAAAATAGGCATATATATAAAAACCTTGAAAGTAAATCAACTCGATGAAGAGTTTACGGCACAATTCTATTGGTGGGCACGCGTTGATAGTATAAACCCAAAGGTAGACTATTCATGGGTAACTGACTTCGAATTTATAAATTCCTCGTCGGAATTGGAAATCCTTCAGGAAATAACCAATTATGAAAACGGATATTATTATTCGACGGGAATTTGTGAGGCAACATTCCCTTTTAAAGCAGATTATCATTTATTTCCATACGATCGTCAGATTCTTCAAATACGTTTAGAAAATACAACATATAACCGAGAGTCTGTATTGTATTTACCTGATGACAAATCTGACTACATAAATAATTTAAACGAAAATCCAATTGACGTTTTAAATGGTGAGGGTATTTTTATCGAGAAACTATCATGCTCAACATCAACAAAAACATATAATACTAATTTCGGAGATCCTTCCATTTCGTTGAATGACGCATATTCCCGATTAACCTTTAATATTTCTATCGCACGAAATCCGAATAGTATTCTTTTGAAACTGGCTCTCCCATTACTTGTCGTGCTCATATTAGCTTACCTCGTATTTTATATTCCAGATGATGAAATCGGGACTGCATCCGGTTTAACAGTTACATCTTTACTTGCAGCAATCGCCTTTCAATGGACGATAAACGATTCACTTCCAAAAGTGAATTACTTTACACTTGTTGATAAGATATTCTATCTTGTCTATTTCTTTATTTTTTATGCAATGGCACAAACAATAATAACGTACAACTTAGCATTCAAAGGAGAAACGCAAAAGAAATTATCAACTTTAATTGAACGTCATTCTAGATGGATGTTTCCAACTTTATTTATTATACTTCTAACCTTAATTCTCAATGGTTAAATGATATCGAAAAATTAATACGGAGATACATATTCCATTTTTTAGTTCCAACAATATATTAAACCAAATTAATGCAGTTCAGAAAGTTCACTTTTAAACCCATAAAATCAACTTTAATCAAATCACATTATCGGAGTATTTTAATGGCTATTTTTCTACTTTTTGACAGTCGCCCTGATTTCGTTTAAAATTCCTGCCTATCCAAAGTTGATTAATTCTTAACTCCTCCTTGAATTCTGATACTCTAATTATGCCATCCAAAACTGTATTAGCCTCACGAACGGAGCTCATCGAGCTTATGGTGCCTTCTTACGCCAACTTCGGTGGAAACGTGCACGGTGGAATCTTACTCTCCCTAATGGACAAAGCAGCATACATCTGCGCGTGCAAACATGCCGAGGCGTACTGCGTAACCGTGGCCGTTGAGGGAGTTGAGTTTCTTAATCCAGTCAAAATCGGATCCGTGGTAAGCATCAAGGCCTCTGTCAACTTTGTCGGAACAACCTCGATGATTGTGGGAATGCGCGTTGAAACCTTGGATCCTATCACCCAAGTAAACACGCACACCAATTCCTGCTACTTCACCATGGCGGCAAAAAACCCCGACGGCACTCTCAAAATAGTCCCCCAACTTGACATCCAAGGAGAAACAGAACTACGACGTTGGTGCGAGGGGCACGCGCTGCGTGAGCACTCAAAGCAAAAGCGAGCTTCGCTTCGGGTTACTTTTGAAAACTGTTCGGAAAGCCAACTCCGAGTTTATTATGATAATAATAAATCAATTATTATAAAATAATAAGGCATTGCTATTCTTTCCTCATTATTCATTTTATCAAAAATAATCTAATCTTTTTTAACTAAAAATACTAAGAATATAAGATGTTCTTTTTCTATTTAAATTTTCCGAATTTTGCGTCTGACCCAATCAAAATAAATCATGCCGATTGCAGCTATTGTAAAAATGGCAATGGTTTGCATGATCATGGCAGTAATCAAAGAAAGAGGGTTATGGGCCGGCCCATTTAGTACTTATTCTGATATGGAAGTTGCATTAAGACAACTTGATCAGAAGTTTAGTAATCCCCCTGGTTTTGAAGACGCAGGATGCTGTAATCCAGGCTCTTGATTGTGATTACTAGAGGTAAAGTAATCATATCTTTGATGCTAATTTGAGTATATTTCCGGCGCTTTAATTATAATTGAAGGATGTAGGAAAGAGACGATACTCCTCCTGTTGCAGAGTTGCCCTTTGTAAAATTTTCTCCTGAAGTCCTCTAACCTAAGTGTGATGAGTTTTATCTGTTCAAACAATGCGTGTTCCGCGCCAGAGAATAAAAAGGATAAGGTGTATCCTTCGGCTATGGAGTGTCCATTCTGCGATGAGCCATTGACCGAGGTGTTTTCTTTTAGCGATGAAGAATTACATCTCTTCGCCACCTTACCATATGTGATAGCATTTCCTTTGAAGCGCGCTGTCACGGAACAGCACCCGGGGGATAAGGTAAACTTATTGAAGGATACCTTTTTAAACTACCTCAAGTACATGGGGCTGGTGACGGCATCGGAGTTCTTTCAAAGCCCATTCAAGGATAAACGCATGGTAGCGCTGTTTCAGTCCAGCATCGCAGAACCCTCCTTTGGAACTTGGAATCATTTCATTCGTGAGACCATTGCCTACCTCGAGCAAAACAACCATACGTTTTTCTGTCCTGAATTGCCGAAGTACTATCAGGATGTTGAGACGGGAAAGAAGCGAAAGCTCTTTAAAGGTGAAATTGAATTCGTTGACGGCAATGGCGACATTCAGTACAAGAAGCAAGAAGCCACGGCTATTGGAATGCTAATCAATTTCAGGAATCGTTATTTAGGACACGGTCTAACATTGGATCAAGCAACGGCTCAGAAGCTGTGGGACGAGTACTATCCAATTTTCAGGGAGTTGCTGCTGCGCATGACCTTTAGCGTCGACTACCCCATGTACAAATCAGAACATGGGGAGTCGTATCGTCTGGTATCGGATCAGATTCAACGTTGCGAGAAGCAAGTGCCTGTTTTGGGGAGTGTATGGATGGAAAACCCACAAGGTGAATCCATGGATATCCTTCCCTTCTTTATTGTCCCTGGTGAAGTGTCTATCGCCAAAGAGGATAAAGAGCAAATACTCACCTACGAGTCCTACACCGGCCGCACGATTAAGTTCTTTAGTCCAGAAGGGACCGAGAAGCAAACCTCCGGGAAGATTCTGGAGCGACTCAACATCTTACTCCGCGACAAGCAAAAGGAGCAGCCCTACTCGCCAGAAGCTTTTACAAAAGAGATTTTTCTTTCTCGTGTGCGCGAAGAAAACGCGTTGATCTACGAAACGCTCACTTCTGAGAAGAAGGTCATTCCTGGTGTGTATGTTCATCGAAAGGAAATTGAAATTGAGCTGCGTCAGTGGATCGGGGCTCGGGCAAACATTTTTGTTGTGGCCGCTGAGGCCGGGAGTGGCAAGACGAATTTGCTTGTTGAAATGCAGCAGCAATATGCATCTCGCGATTTGCCCACCTTGCTTATTCGCGCTGGACGAATGGAAAAACCCAGCCTGGTAGAGCAGTTGGGCTATTTGCTGAATATTGACACAAGTGCAGGCTTTGCTCAATACACCTCCATTGCGGGTACGCAAGAGTCTCCGACTATAGTGCTAATCGACGGACTAAACGAAGCGCACAACGCCGAATCCCTTTGGCAGGAGCTATTTGAAATTTCGAAGTGCTTCGAGCCAGGCAGTTTAAAATTTGTGGTGAGCACCAGGGCCAATAACGCTGCAGAGGTCAACCGATATTCAATTACAACCGAGCAAGAACCTTTTCTCTTCGGCGAAAGCAAAGATGATGAGTTAAAGCTAAGCGCTTATGTTCATTGGCTTACGGCACTCTCTATGGAAGAGATGAAGGAAGCCTGGGACTTTTACGTGAAAAAGGACAAGGGCAAATTCAAACCCCTTTTTGCATTTGATGATCTAGCCACATTTGACCGCGCCCTGTACAATCAACTGTCCAATCCTTTGGTTCTAAGGTTGTTTTTAGAAACCTATCAAGGCAAGGGGCTTCCCAAAAAAGGAAGTCTGCATTTGGATATTTGGGGCGACTGGTTAGCATCCTTTTCAGAGAAAGAGCAGGTCTTCTTTAGCACCCTTGCCGAAGCAATTTGGGAGCAGGGCGAGAATGAACTTTTACTGGACGACGTACTGAATGATGATCAACTAAAAGCGTTTTTTACCACCGACCAGTTGAATGCCCCCTATCCTCGCTTGCGAAATTTGGGTTGGATAAGTCGCTACGTGAAGGACTTAAATGCTTGCGTAGGCCTTACCGTTGAAGGTGCACTACTGTATTTACTCGGAAAGAGACTTAAGAATCAAGAGCCGCCCATTGAATTGTCTTCGATTAAAGAACTATTGCGCTCGGGAAGTAAGATTCAAAAAGCCGGTGTTGGGAACTACCTCGACCAGCTTGCCCTTCAAGGAGATTTAAGCTTAGTGTGCGAGTTGATTGATTCAGGTGAAGAATATATCGATGTCTGCACCACTCCCATTGTATTGCATCTTAAGACTTCAGGAGTCAAAGAGACATTAGATATTCTGCTTCAGAATCCCACTGAGAATGATTGGCTTGTATTGCTAAAGGTCGATAAGGCCTTAGATGAATTGACCTTACATCCGCTCCGAAGAGAAATGGCGATGGAAGCACTAAGCAGAAGCGATTATTCCTCAAAAGCAGCAATTCATTATGGATTAAAGGGTATTTTATTGGCAGACCGCAAAGAAGGAGAAAATTTCTTAACCAGAATTGATAAAAGTGAAATCGATTTTGAGGATGATGCCGAGTTCACCAAACTCCTTGGTGAATTATTTAACCAATTTGCCGATTACAATAAGAGCCTTACGTTCCATGAAAAGAGCCTAGCAATTCGGATAAAAACACTCGGACTAGAGCATCCAGACATTGCCACATCATATAACTTAATTGGCAATGCATGGTATTCAAAAAGAATATTCGACAAAGCTCTTGAATTTTATGAAAAGAGTCTGGTCATTCGAATAAAAACTCTCGGACAGGAGCATCCGGAGGTTGCAGCATCGTATAACAATATTGGCGCTTCTTGGTATTCTAAAAGAGAATACGATAAGACACTAGAATTCTTTGATAAGAGCATTACTATTCGATTAAAAATCCTCGGACTGGAGCATCCCGACGTTGCCACATCATATAACAACATTGGTAATGTATGGCGTACAATGGGAGAACACGAAAAGGCTCTCATATTTTATGAAAAGAGTCTTGGTATACGATTGAAAACCCTCGGATTCGAGCATCCAAGAGTAGCTACAACGTATCACAATATTGGCAATGTATGGCGTTTCAAAGGAGCATTAAACAAGGCCCTTGAGTTCTTTGAAAAGAGCCTCGATATTCGATTAAAAGTTCTTGGAATCGATCATCCCGATGTCGCTGAATCATACCGATGTATTGACTTAATTAGGAGTAAACAAGGAAAATAAATATCATCTTCGTAGGCCAACTGTTGACTTTGAATTTTGTAAAATTGATATTCCAGTTATCTACTTGACCTTGCCCCCGATTCTTTAATCGGCATCAAACGGTTATCTTTATTCTATTTCAAAGACATTTAAAAAACTATGCCACGTAAAAAGGTAAAAGTCAAAATCACCTTCAACGGAGAAAAGTTTAGCCCCAAGAAATCAACCCTTGAAAAGAGCCAATTGCTGGATAGGTACATCAATGGCGAAGCTCCTGTTGTGAAAGTTTGGACTGACCAAGAGGTCTTTCTTGGCAAAACCCTCGAGGCCACACACCTTAGTTGGGTTAACCTCAAAATGATAACTGACGGAAAATACAACTTTCAGAACGAACTGGCTAAAAGTTCATACTACGCAATCCCATTTGATAAGTTTAGTGAATTTGAATCACTGAAATTTACTTTTGAAGAAAACAAAGTTGTCGTTTCTGGATCTTTGTCCATATCATTTACAGTTCCTGAGGATTTTCATTTTGACATTTATAATTCAGGATTGATGTACTTTGACGAACTTGGCTTTCGCGTCAAAGGGGCCAGCGACATCCTAGAGTATAGTCACTACGGAACGGAATGGGAAAAAGAAAGAGCCGATGAAGATGATTTTCGCAATGGTATTTCAAGGGTCCTTTTCGACAATAGACCTCAATTAGAATTCCTGAAGAAATAGTGTACTTTATTGTCCGACATAGCCCAAAAACTACGATTTTACATACCGTGATTGTAAAAACGACTATTGATGAAGTTACGTACATCACGGCTATTGGCTATTCCGGGGCGGATGCAATTGACGAATTTTGCGGAAAATTCCATTGGGACCGCAAACATCATTCTTTTACTGGCCTGTTTTCTCGGTTATATCACGACCCTGATTCATGGGAGCACTCGCACTCAAATGAAACTACTGTCGACTCCGTAATCCCTCTAAACGATTTCGATAAGACTATTATTAATAGTCACATAGACGTGATTTGGGAACAGCTAATACAGGTTACGGAGGATGGTGAAGACAAATTGATCCGAAGCCACTTGTTTAATGATTTCGGGGAAAATGACTACCTCCAAAGTTCAGATTGGGATTCCGATGTTGTCGACTGGGTCTCCAATCACATTTGGGGGCTCAACTATCGATTTGACTGGTAATCCCAAGATTACTTGATATTCACCACCTCAAGATCAATAAATAGTCAGTCACTTTAAATGCAACAGAACGATTCATGTCACTAGTTCTTCACTTCAATACATTTAATGGTGAATTTGCCGAGATAGCCAAAATGGATATATTAGATTCTGTATTTGAATCTTTTGGGAATACAAATCTGGTAAAACAAATATTTGAAAATCCCGAAGACGAAGACGATGGGTTCGACTTGTACCTCAAGTATGAATATGGATTAAATATAGATTACGCCTACCTCAAGCAATTAGGGGATGAGCATGAAATTTACGTCTTGGTCTACGACCTAACTGAACGCACAAGAATAGGTTATTGGTACGACGAAGACGATGCTTGGGTGACATCGTCCATGTCAAATGAGACCATTCAAGAAATAAATCGATTATTTGAATAAATCCGCGTTGAGGTGGGCAGGCACCTCGGCAATGGGCTTAGGTCCCCACCAACGAATCCGGACTTCTGGGCTCAAATTGGTCAAAAACTTGGCTGATTTCAACTTCTTGAAACCCTCCAAGCCAAAGCTTGTGGATACCGATGGCATATCTGGAAGTTCTTCGGCGTCGCTTTCATGACCCGCCAAAGACAACGCCGACAACTTTCCAAATTCAGCAATCATTGAAAGATCGACAACATTAGAGCCTAAATACAATTCTTCGACATCGCGAGAAACGAATTGTAGTACTTTGATTTCATGTTCGATCTTCTCAATATTGAAGTTTTTCAATGCCTGACAAGACCCCAAGGCACTAAAATCCACCAATTTGGGGCAGTTTTCGATCCTAAACTCATTCAATGCCGTGAATTTGCCTAAACCATTCAAAGAGGTAATATTTGACGTTTTTTCAATCGTCAGCTTAACCAATGAAGGAAAAGCATCATAGAGCCAAGTCAGGTCCTTTTTCTTGAGCCCGGATAAACTGCAACCGACAATTTGATGGTAATTCTCCGGTGCAAATTCCGCAAGGTACTTACCTCGAAAACTCATTCTTCCTTCTGAGTCGCGATCAAAAAACATTGATCGATTGATGTTGAAAATTTTATCGAATTCCATTGTGGATTTACTTTAAAGCGTTCAGTCCAAGGTAAAACTTAAAATATGAGTGTACTACTACTCCAGTACTCGAATTTCAACACAGCCCAAAATTTCGGGTCTAGTAGTCGTCAGTGAAAAATTACTAGGAACAACCGTTGCTGATCGGAGCGCAATCGCATAATTCTTTATACCATCGGGATATTGCTCTGGCATAAACTCGCTTGACATTTCAATAGTTACCAATTTACTTGGATAATCTTCAGTAAAATAATCGATATCAACCGTGACAAAATTTGGCACCTCCATGCTGCATCCTTCATAGAATTCCTGTCGATACATAAATCCATCTACAGTATAAAAACTCAGCGCAATTTGAGCACAGTCTCCGCATGCTGACTGAGCAAAGCCACGCAAGACGACTTTTCCATCAAGTATTTTCTCGAAATAAGCAATTTCATTATTACCCTTTTGAGCATAATACTTAACTGACTTGACGAGATTAACATTCATAGCCAATTCTTCACGATCTACTTCAAATAAATTCGCCTTATTGATACTTTTCAAATATGAAATTGATTTTGGCTGTTTCAAATTATCAACACCTTCGCTACGTATACTGTCTATCAAAGTTTGCCTATTGCTTAATAGCAAACTATTTTCTTCATTGCTCCTTATTAAATCTTTTGAAAGGTTCTCAGTTATAACTCTTGATTTATTCAACGAATCTTGCAGATCTTCTCGGTCTGATAAAAGTTGTTTCACTTTAGCATCATAACTCATTTGCTGACTGTGTATAAGTACATTTAAACTATCAATCTTCAAATCACGAATTTTACGATCGTGAATATATGATTCCTTAATACGTATAACTTGTCCTTCTATTTTTCGAATAGAATCCTCAAAATTATTTCGATCAATAACGATTGTCTTTTGTAGACTATCAATCTTATAACTTAAAATCTCAATCATTTCTTTTTTTGTTTGGCCTGAGGATGTAACGCCGTAAACAAGAAAAAATAATGCAAGAATTCTTTTCATATTAAAATGTTCTAAAATGGCCTTTCGTTATTCATTCAATTTGGACTAAAATAGCTCTCAATAAAATGATCTATAGCAGGTTCTAAATGTTACTTAATATTCAACACTTCTGGATACGGCACCATCGACTCACATAGGTGACCGATGTAGTCGCGAAGGACAATGGAGATACCCAGCACAAAGGCGGCAGTTACCAAGGCGGTAGCTGCATTGTTCTTTTTAAGCTCTTCCATCTCGTCCACCTTGGTGATCTGGAAGAAAATGGTCACTCCGCCCCAAGTAACAAGTAGGGAAGCTATTAACCCAATCAGCAGAAACGAAATGATGTAAATCGCACTGGAAGCAACGGTTTCAATGGTGATTGCATCCTGGGTTAAAAACCGAATAGCGTTCATGGCTGGGGACACCACCGACGAAAGCAGATTGGCAGTTGATAGCAAAATACCCGTTTGAAACACAGATAATGCCATGTTGAGTTCCGTCACCTGAAACTGCCGCTTCAAGTACGAATCCAGCACTTTGTATATGGTAAACAGGCTGGCCATTCCGATTGTAAATGCCAAGAGTGCTTGAATGAGGATGAGTACGTTCATGGGGGGTGAAGTTAAAAATTTGAATAAATGGCTACGTTCCAATTGGACATTTGGCGTTGGTCGGGTGCAACCATGCCGATTCTAAATCCTTTTGCCGTGAGTTCTACTCCGTAGTGCGGAACACCGTTGATCACTTTTCGGTTGCCTGAACTACCGGGCACGCCCACCCCTAAAATGGAGTGGCCATACACGCTACTTACCCAAACGGAGGAGGAAATTCCGAGTTGGTTCAGCACTGCATGCGCAAACAAGGTACGTGTGTCGCAATCGCCCTTGAGGTCATGCATGAATTCGTATGGAGATTGAACCCCGGCAACCACATTAGGAAGGCACTCCTTTCCTTGCATGTGGTACTGGGCGATAAATCCTTTATGACGCATGACGGCCTCTTTGCAGGACATATCATGTACCAGTACATAGGGGACCTCCTGTATCATGGTAACCAAATACTCCGCGGTCTGCAGCGGCGTGAATTGCCGCTTGACGGATGCCCAACGAACAAGATTAGCCACGGAATCAACCTTATCCTGATCATGGCTTAGGAGCTTCGCATAGACGGAATTCCAATACTGCATTTCTTCTTGTGCGTTAATCCCGGCAACTTCTTGATGGTTCTCGGCGGCACTTGCATTAATTGCGTCCGAAGTGGCGTATTCCGCGATGTTTGAGTCAATTCGCTCTGGATAAAGCCACTTAATGGAATGGCGCGCAATGACTTCATTGCTCCCCTCCTTCTTCTCGCGCTTCGTCCTCACGTTAGATTGTTCGTCGCCGTCTTCGTGTTGGATGATGCGCTGCGAAAGCAACGGCAAAAGGGCCAGCAAGGCCAACAAGGCGAACACCACTACGGCTCCGATAACCCACCCACGACGGGCTCCCTTTCGAACAATAATTAACAGGAGGTAAGCAATCGCCAATGGCCACGCATACGGCGACCCCATAGCCAAAGCAACACCAACAATCAACGCCCCAAGGACGAGCCATAGCCATGAAATTCTTGGACTTGACTCAGGGTTGGCCGACCTACTCCAGCTTTGTAAGGGATAGCCCAACAGCGTCAAACCCAACCAAGGAATCATGGGAAGGAATCCAAACCCCGCAAGCAGAAGAATCCAATTTAGCCACTTGTTCCAAGTTGGCAGTACCCGCTCGTTGACCTTAGTATTGAAGGTTGTGTAGTCCGTACTTTGCTCATCCTTGTACGACGAATCCCCTCCGACGACAATAGTGGAGCCCCCAAAGTCAATAGTTCCAGTTCGAGGAGATTGTTCCTTGCTCTTTAGTTCGACCTTGTCGGGCTGTTCTATCTGGAAGTATGCGATACCCTTGATTCGCGTCCAATCCTGATTAATTCTGAGGGAATTGGTAAAATCGTGGACGTGTCGCACTGAGGCATCATGGTCCTTAAAGCTGGGAATGAGAACCACATCTTTAATGAGTTTTTGATTCTCAAACCTCTTTTGACCATCTCGAAAAAACAGTTTCAACCCGGAGCCCCAAAAGCCTGAGGTCTTGAACTTCCAGTTGGGCCCGACTTCTACTTCATTCAAAGCTTTTAGCGGAACTTCTTCCCAATTGGACAATTCGACGTACTCAAACTTCGGTTCGAAAAATTGGACCTTGCCACCCGCAATGGTTTTGCCTGACTTACGCTTGGTTAGTCCGAAGAATTCCGCCTTGAAGTACTTAATCATTCTTCTTCAGTTCAACGGTTTCTTCAGTCTCTAGGACCGTGTTGGTCAGTTGGACCTCTACACGACGGTTCATTAATCGGCCTTCTGGAGTAGCATTTGAGGTTTTTGGCTTTCTCGGGCCAAATCCTTCGTAATCGACCCTAGAGGACTCAACCCCGAGTTGCACGAGTAATTTCTTGACAGCAAAAGCCCTCCGTTTAGATAAGTCCTCGTTGTGTAGGCTGTCCCCTACATTATCTGTGTGGCCTAATATTCGAGCCTTCACATGCTTGTTCTTATTTAAAAACTCGGCCAATTGCTGAATATCTGGCAAAGATCCGGGCACCAAAATGTCCTTGTCTGTCTCAAACTGCACATTGGGCAACGGCACCATATCTGTCGTTTGAACCTTGTTCGTTTTTAGGAATTTAGCCGTGTCAATTCGCACAACCTCCAACGTATCGACGCGTTCCTTTATGACCTCGACGACCACAGTATCATGGATGTACACTACTTGATCGCCAGCCTGCCTTCCACAGGTTTGCAGAAGGGAGAGTAAGTAAAGCAATAACCCAAGAAGCCCTAAGAGTCCGAGCAGCCGCCCTAACCAACCCATAGAGAAACAGCCTCCCGGCTGCTGTGCTGCGTTAAAGCAACCGCCAGGCGTAGTTGGGCCACCGAATCCGCCGGCACCACCAAAGGGCAATTGTCGATTAAAGCATCCGCGGTTCGTAGAACCACCAATTGGGGTGCCCAAAACATCTGCCGAACTCGAATTGCCCCCAAAACAGCCTCCTGATTTTTTTGGACTTAGTGGGCCTAGGATTGGTAAAACGGGCTTCTCAAGTTCAGCTTTTTCCTTTAAGGCCTCTTTGACGACGACTTCGTCCTCAATAACCCGAATAAATGCATCACCGGTGAATTTCCCTGACTTACCCTCCTTAGCGTAATATCCCCCTATTTGAGCATTAATCTTAAGCGCATCACTTAAGTAAAAAACGGCGTACGAGTCAAACAATGCAAGCCTGCCATTCTGCGTTTCAAACTCCGGAAACACCTCAATAAAGGCACGTTCACTGCTGCGTACGACATGGTAGTCTACTTGAGTATGCAGCTCACATTTGCACGCAGCTTTGTCTTCCTTGCACTGAATTTGCTGATCGAACTCTTCACGCGTAATGGCCTTCGCTCCAAAGATTTGGTACTTAGGTAGCAGTTTTACCGCAAACTGCTCAAACTGCTTACTTTGACCATGGGTAAAGCCAACCTTTGAGCCCAGTTCAAACTGTGACCTAAACTGCCCACGGTAGTAGCTATAGGTTACTTCTTTGGAAGCCATAACAACGAAAGGAGTTCTTGGTCATTTTTAACCGTGGAACCTGGTAACACCCGCTTGATCGAATTTATCGGGTAGTCCTCGTATTCGTTAAACAAGGGGAATTCACTTGCCGCTCCAAACTTGTCAAGTTGCACCTTCGCGGCACTTTGAGCTTGCTCAAAAGCGGAACGCGCTTCAACCTCAATTTTGGAGTTAATTTGTTCTTGGTAGCTGAAAACAGGCCGAAACTTCAACAGTAGAAGCATCAGAACGGGCGCTAAAAGAGCTAAAAAGACAATAAAGATTACCGCCTTGGTCAACCCCGTAGTGAGTAAATCCGAATAAACTGCAACCGGATAATGCGTGTGCTCGTTCTGTTCAAGGTCTGCGCTTATACTTGATGCAAAACTTTGACTCGAAGCTTCTAAAGTAATTCGCCGTAATTCTTGCCTTTTCTCTTCGGCAACACGCTCTACCCTATGGTATTGAAGAATTCCTGACAGCGGCATTGCAATTAAGAGTGTCAAGATTGTGACGATTACTAATCGAACTAAAGACCCTAGGTCAGGTAACCATCTGCAATACCACTTTTGAAGAAAATAACGCGGAGGTCGCTTAACGCTTAGCAGCAGTATTCGAAATAAAAATCCCAAAAGTACCGGGAACAATATGGCGCCAATTGCTATGGACAGGAAGTGATCATCGATATAGTAAAGGTTGATGCCTCCAGCAATCGTTGCTAATCCCAAGAAAATCCAAAAGCCTAAACCAATGAAGTGGTATAGTGAGCGTTCTCCAACGCCACACTTATCCAGCTCATCTTGTTCAAGACCAAGAACAAAGACGCCCAAGTTCATCTTTTAGATGTCCAGTGTTTCGTAAAAGTCCTTGGGCTTTTCTTCTAACTCTTTGAACTTGGCATTCTTCCAAGAACCAACAATTTTAGTCGTCAGTTCCTTCTGGGCAGCCAATGCTTCCTCCTTCTCTTTCTGTATGGCCTCTAAGTGTAGGTACCTGTACTTTTCCATCAGCAGTGCACCCTTTGGACCTTCATAGAGGTGCTCTTCACGGATGATTCCGTTCTCAATGTTCTGCTTCAAGTTAAAATTCTCAACCATGTAATCATAGGCACCTTTGGTCATCATCATCTTAAAAAAGATGGGGCCCATTTCAATTGAAAGGAAGACAAGCGTTAAAATGAAGCCCATTAGTGGACTTAAATCATGACTTGTTTCCATTCGCGCCAATAGCCCGTCTAAATTGTGAGCCTGTTCAAGATTGGTCACATTTAACTCGTGATCCAGCTCCTCTAACTTCTTCTGTCGTTGCTTCTTTAAGTTTTCAACCTGAGTTCTTGTCCGTTCATCAAATTCAGCAACATCCTTTGTTTTCTCGTCCTTAAGTGCTTCCAATTGCTTTGCTCTAGGGCCGTACCCAGCCATACCTGAACGCCCTTGCATTTGATCGATGTACTCCTGTTCTGCAGCCTTTTGACGTTCAACTAAAACATTTCGATCCGTTTCAATTTTTACAAGATCTGCATCTATGCGATCGATATCATACTGAAATCGCTTCTTAGTCGACTCATTGAATTCCGCCAACTTCTCTTGCTGCTTTTTACGGAGTTCAACATTGATTTCCGTTTCAAGAATTTTAATTTCTAACGGCTTGGAGATGGTGAGTCCTAAGATTAAAGCAATAATTATCCGCGGAATAGCCTGGAAGAATTCTTTCCCGGTTATACTATCAGTACCATCTCCTTTACCCGTACTTGAAACGATGAAACGATCCAGGTTAAAAATCATCAAGCCCCAAAAAATAGCAAATGCTATAGTAGCTACTTTAAATCCGATTGAGGATACCAAATCAGTGCCAGCCATACCTTTAGGTCCGAAGGCAGTAGTAAATGCGAAACCCCCTGATGCCATTGCGAGCAATCCAGTGGCCAATACAATACCACCAATTCCAGCATACTTTACTCGATCCTGCTTCGGCGAACGCAAAAGGAAGTACTGATCTGCACCTGCGCACCACCATAGGAAGCGGGTAAATCGACTTACTGAATTTGGGTCGTGATTAAAGTAATCTGACTGATTCATAATCTTTAATGAGTATTACGTTTAGGGGATTTGAAGTGAAAATAGCATCGTGGCCCGTACTCAAGTTACTTTGAACGACCATTTGCTTAATTTTTAATGTTTTCCGATCAATAATTAAATTAGGGACAACCGGCCTCTCCTTCCTCAAATTAAAAAGAATTCTGGAAACTTTCGGAGCAGGGGGCATCTTATATTTCTGCCAAATACGTTTAATCTCAACACCAAATGGCTTCACAGGACTATGAGTTTCTTTAAAATCAAGCCGACTCACTCTTAATGAAAACGGGCTGAACTGCACTTCCAATACTCTTGCAAAACCTGAACTAGGAGCTCCTACAAACAACTCCTTCGGTCCCCATGATATCACCGTACGGGAACGATGACGGCTATTGTTTCGGTAGAAGAAGAGACTAAATCGAGAACCAATGCCTTTTTGAATTTGAGACTTTGGTTTAACTACGTTAAATAAGAGCACCAGCGTTCTGGAGCCAATGACCATTCGCAGGGGTGCTTTAGACATAACAATCTAAAGATATATGTAAATGTCCACATCAGCATGATCAAATTCTCTGACCTTACATTGAACTTGTTCTGCCATTCTCGCAAAAATTGCCAAACAGAACTGTATACCGTGTGAAACAAACCAAATGCCTTGGCGATAGAAATGGCCGATAACTAGTTTGCTGCATTAGTAATATTATATTCCAACTTTGTAAATCTAACTTTTGTTATATTTGTGAGAAACCGTTAATTCTAAGTTAGACTTACCATAATCAACTATCACAAATGACTCATGCAAATTCCGCCACTGAACTTTGCCAATACATCTCGGACGAATCCGTTAATGAACAATAAGTGCATTTATGGGCAAGTTAGAACACTTTATCAGGTAAGAAATAGAAATAAATAAAGGTGGTATCCGAAAAACCTTGCAATAGAGTAGGACAATTATTAATACAATAAAAATGAAAAATATACTAGTTATTTTAGGTGTCATCATTGCCTTGGCAATTCTTACCATATTTAGTTACTTAATCTATAAAACATGGGTCGTCTTTGGATTTTGGACACTTGCCTGGACAGGTTTAGTAACCACTCTTTCTGGCACTATACTAGGACACCTTGTTGGCTCAAGGCATGAATCAGCGGGGAAAATTAAATACAACCCTAAAGAGTGGCCAAAATTTGTCCACATTATTATTTGTGCAGCTGTTGGGTATTATCTCTACACAATCATTTCTGCACCAAATATTGATAAGGGCAATTACTATTTTGGACTATCGTATTTAGTTCTTTTAACCGCCTTACCAATTTTTTGGGCAGTTTATAAACTTATCCGTGACCGAAATGATTTTGTAGAAATTGATGAAACGTTCATTTCATATAAAGACAACAATAAAACGGGAAAGTTTGAGATATCTGAAATAAGAAAAATAGAGGGCGGATTAACTATTCATTTCAAAGATGAAACAACTCACGAGATAGCTCTTAAGAATATGAACTTTAATTTAAAAGATGTTAGTTTACTAATTAAGGATTTACAATCCCGTTTACCTAAAAATGAGAATTACGAGTTCGAGGAATCAAAAGAGTAATTATATCCAATTAAAAAACTAAAGAAAATCAAGAGTAAGAGCATTAGTTTTTTCTACAATCCAAAATATTAATACCATTAATAACTCGTTCGACCTTCTCTCCAGAATGTCTACTTGAAAACCAAACCCAAGCCCCACGGCTTGGGTTTTTTAATTCCGCACTATTTAGCACCTTGCGGCATGACTACCGACGAACGCATTGCGCGCATGACCCTGGCATCGGTGCATCCGCACTACCTGGCCAAACTGGAGCGAAAAGGGGTTAACCCTGACCACTACCTCGAAGCGCTCGCTTGGCTTACGCAATCCAGCCGCGAACGCATCCAAACGTGGATCGACGCGAAGTGGACGTTTGCGCAAATCTTTGATTCCGTCCAACTTAACCCCAACGCTTCCCTTATCAAAGGCGTAATCTGCGGCTGGCGCGTCGAAGAAATCGAAAATCCGCTCTCGCAAAAGGTGCGCTACCTCGATAAACTGGTCGACGAATTGGCCAAGGGCAAGGCGCTAGGCAAGGTGCTGCGGAACACCGATGGTTGAACATAAGCATTTATAAATCAAATATCATTTGACTCAAGTATAAATGAACTTTAAGTGACTCCGCG
>Ga0315906_10002099_pt1 | contig 28579 bp, 21 predicted proteins | sample LakEriMetagenome_4_FD_203526 | JGI IMG/M metagenome (GOLD analysis project Ga0315906, IMG submission 203526) | Freshwater fungal communities from buoy surface, Lake Erie, Ohio, United States - Buoy 2 MA122 | ecosystem: Environmental > Aquatic > Freshwater > Lake > Lake biofilm | place: USA...
CCGGAGGTTTAATTGCAAAGTGATGCCACTTCGCAATGTTATGCGGTATTAATCTCCCTTTCGGGAGGCTATCCCCCAGTTATAGGTAGGTTGCATACGTGTTACGCACCCGTGCGCCACTCTCATGATCGTATTGCTACAATCAATCCCGTTCGACTTGCATGTATTAGGCCTGCCGCTAGCGTTAATCCTGAGCCAGGATCAAACTCTCCATTGTAAAGTTTTTAATATAGCTCTAGGTTTACCTGTGTGTCCAAATTCCCCTAAGGGAACTGAACTGGCTTGTTATTTCCTACAATCCTTCAAAGAACGCTTCTATATAAGCAACGTCAACGATTTTGACGCAAATAGAATCTGATTTGGGGCTGCAAAGATAAACAGAAGTTTAAACTTTACACAATCTCCAAAAAATAATTTTAACACTTTTTCAACCCTGCAACCAATCGATTATCGGTGTCTGAATTGGGGATGCAAAGATACATAGGTTTTTATCATAATCAATACCATCACGATAAAAAAATAAATAAATGTAAAAAAATAGATTAATTAATTGATATTCAATATTTAATTGATTGATTACGGCGTCGAGTTTGAGACTGGAATAACCTTGCCGTTGAAAAAACGCCAGCCATTGAGCCCGAACTCACATATATACGTGGCCATTTCCACTGCACTCGTCGAGGCCTTGAAGCCCGGAAATGCCTTTGCTAACATTTCCGTGTCAACCGATCCAAGTGCCAGGCAATTGAAAACCACCTCGCGTCCCTTGAACTCTTCTGCCAATACCTCCGTCAAAATTGAAAGCGCCCCTTTACTGCTGCTGTAGGCCGCTAGCCCAGGAAACTTGACCGAACCACCAATTCCACCCATGCTACCTATATTAACCACATGACTGACAGCACCTTGACCAAGATAAGGAACCATTGCCTGGAACAATAAAGCAGGACCAATAACATTTGATCCATAAACCGTTTCCCAATCATGCTTCGAAATGGTTTCGAATGGCTTGTTCACCAAAAAACCAGCACAATTGACCAAAACGTCCACCTGCTTCACACTTTGGTCGTTCAATCGGTTAATCAAATCTGAAAAGTCACCCGAACCAATATCAAGTCCAACCGGTATGACCTGGCCAGGAGCACACTCCTCTACAAGTGACCTTAATAAATCTCCCCTTCTGGCAATGGCGAAGACCCGACAACCGAGATGTCGCGCATATATCTTGGCCACTTCACGTCCAATTCCTGACGACGCACCAGTTACAATTATGTTTCGGGCTTCAAATATCATGTTTGGTATTTTGAATTAAGTTTGAGCATAAAATTAGTCAGATATGGTGAAAATGCTACCATTAAGGTTCCTTACACTCGCCGCCCTCATTGGCTCTTTATTAACTACTGAACAATCATTCTCTCAAGAGCTAAAAGACAAGCCACTGAAAGAACGATTGTTTTTCGGTGGAAACCTGGGACTGCAGTTCGGATCGGCCACGTATATCGATGTTTCGCCCTTGCTAGGGTACAAGATCACTGAAAAGTTCAGCGCAGGCATCGGAGCCACCTATATCTACTATGATATCAAGGAGTCAATCTATTATGGCAATGGATATGAAACATCCATTTACGGAGGAAGGGTTTTTGGAAGATACCTCTTTATGGAAAACCTTTTCGCCCATGCGGAAACTGAAGTGCTGAATATGGAAGTGCCCGAGATCATTACCGGAAGCTCGAACTACAAGTTGGTTCGGGATAACATTGTCAGCGTTATGGCAGGTGGTGGATATGCCCAGCCCATTGGTGAAAGATCCGCTTTGGTGATGATGCTGTTGTGGAATTTCACTGAAAACCAATACTCGCCTTATGAAAACCCGATTTTCAGAATCGGTTTCAATGCGGGATTTTAGAACAGAGCCATTATTCACCAAGGAGCTTTGGCTCCCCCAGGTTGTTCATCTGTCGTAAAATCCAATTCTTCTTCCACCTTATAAATTTGCTTGGCTTGGATGGTGACCATTTCAATGGAGATGGCCAACAGGCAACAATCAAAGCCGCCTTCTCTTTGCTGAGAGTTCGGGCTCCCGTGTCGAAATACTCTCGAGCAGCCGCCTCAATACCATACACACCATCCCCCATCTCTATGACATTCAAGTAAACCTCCATGATGCGGCGCTTAGGCCACAAAGATTCTATCAAAAAGGTGAACCATGTTTCAAAACCCTTTCGTACCCAAGATCGGGCAGGCCATAAGAACAGATTTTTTGCCAGCTGCTGACTAATTGTACTTCCTCCACGCTTACGCTTGCCTTTGTTCTTTTCATTGTACTTACGAGCCTGTTCGATTGCTTCGAAATCAAATCCATTATGGGATTCAAATCGTTGATCTTCTGACGCTATTGCCGCCTTTGTGACCCATGGAGAAACAACCTCCAAATCCACCCAATCCTTTTCCAAGCGAGCCACTCGGTTATCGTCAGCCGCCTGCTGAAAAAGACGTATCACCATCAATGGAGTTAGCGGTGGATTCACGAAACGATAAACCAAAACACTGAAAAAAGACAAAGCCACAAAAACAACTCCTGAGATCAGCAGTATTCGAAAAAGCTTTTTCAAAAAAGACATGAGATAAAATGCCTAGCGCATAAAACCGAAAATATCGTTGTTAGGCCTTTTACGATCATCCTTTTCATCTTCGATGGGGAGAGAAAACCCGAACGACAGATAATACATCTTGCTTGTTTCGGGCACATAAACCACACTCTTTTCACCTACACTGACGGATTGGTTTTCAGGAACCAGTACATCCAACAGGTAATGCTTGTATCTTAGGAAAAAACCGTTTTTAAAACGGAAGTCCACAAAAACCGAGGGATTAATCAAATTAACCCGATTGGAAAACCAACCCATTTTCTTATACTTTTCATCGTCATAAATGGCCTTTTGCTTGTAATGGAAGAACAATTCCGGCTCGACTCCCAAAGTAACCGAGTACCCCCCGGGCAACTTTCCGAACTTCATTGCCACTGGAACACCAAATGAATACACCCTTTGCTTGAGCTTGATGGTATCTCCTATGTTGTTGATGAAACCCACATTCCTGAAACCGAATCCGGTCATCAAACCGAAATTCCGATTTATATCGTAATGATACTGATACTGGGAATTGATAAAACCTGAAAAACGCATATTGGATGAAGAATACAAGTCCTGGGGCAATGAATCAGGTGCACCTATATCCGACAAAGAAAAAATGAATTCATAAGACGAGAACCAATATTTGTTCTTTGGAGGATCCATTTGACAATACGCAGACGTAGCTGTCAAGGAAACAAGTCCTATGACCAACACACCGCAACACAGACTTTTAATTGATGAGGCCAGCTGTGGAATCATAACTTTCTTGAAATAGAGTTCATGTATAAATCCGTGTAGTCCGACAAGGAGCCGAGTGATTCACCATCGACCACTAAATCTGTGCCGATGACCTCTCCAAGATTGGTAAAATCCAAGTCAGAAGAGGAGACCAATTCAATGAAGCCATCCAACTGTTCTGCGCTCACGGTAACAATCACCCTGCTTTGGGACTCACCAAACAAAAACGCATCCTTACGAAAATCGGAATCGGTCTCTATTGAAAAACCCAACCCTCCGTGTATGGCCGATTCCATCAAAGAAACAAACAATCCTCCATCAGAAACATCATGAGCAGATTCAATCAAGCCCTGTGAAATCAATTGCCTTACCAGTGATTGTACAGCTGCTTCTTCAACCAGATCCAAGTGAGGTGCAGGAGAATTGCGAACACCACAATAGGAGTACAGATATTCACTTGAGGAAACATCATTTCTGGAGGCGCCTAAAAGGAATATGACGCTACCTTCTGCTTTGAAGTTGAGGGTCATCATACGGCTCTTATCCTCCAAAATACCGATCATGCCAATGGTTGGGGTTGGAAAAACGGGAACCTCCCCGCCATTTATCTGCGACTGGTTATAGAAACTGACATTGCCACCCGTAACAGGAGTACCAAACTGCTTACATGCGTCGCCCATGCCTTGGATGGCGTTGACAAACTGCCAATACACCTCGGGGTTGTATGGGTTTCCGAAATTCAAACAATTGGTTACCGCCGACGGAGTGGCACCCGTGCACGAAATATTACGAGCGGCCTCTGCGACCGCAATAGAGGCACCTACTTTCGGATCAGCATGTACGTAGCGGGAATTGCAGTCGACCGTCATAGCCAAGCCCTTCCGGGTGCCACGCACATCAACAACAGCTGCATCCGAAGGCCGATTGGTTGTCATGTTGATGGTTCCAACCATGCTGTCATATTGGTTGAAAATCCATCTTTTTGAAGCAATGTTAGGATGCGAAGCCAGATGTTTAGCAACAGCGGCGATATCAGAGGGCTCTGCTATATCCTGTAAATTGAATTTTCTGTTTTCAGCAAAATAAGCCGGTTCTCTGAAATCGCGTTTATAGATTGGAGCACCACCGCCTAGCACCAGAGACTCGGCTGGAACATCGGCTATCAGCTGTCCGTGCATATGGAATTTCAATCGGTCTCCATCCACCACTTCACCAATCTCTGTGCAGTTAAGGTCCCACTTTTCAAATACGTCCAACACTTTCTGCTCCTCCCCTTTTTTCACAACCACCAACATGCGTTCCTGTGACTCAGACAACAATATCTCCCAACCCTCCATGTTCTTTTGTCGCGTTGGAACCCTATCCAAATGAATAATCATTCCACTGTTCCCCTTTGCCGACATCTCGGATGTGGAACAAATGATACCCGCCGCACCCATGTCCTGCATACCAACCACTGCTCCAGTTCCTATAAGTTCCAAAGTGGCCTCGAGCAAGAGCTTTTCCTGGAAAGGATCACCAACCTGTACTGCAGGAAGATCCTCATGTGAGTCATCGTGCAAGTCGCCAGAAGCGAAGGTGGCACCGTGAATGCCATCCTTACCCGTTGCAGAGCCAACGATGAAAACGGGGTTTCCCGCTCCGAATGAGATCGCTTTAACGGTTTTGCTTGCATCAACAAGTCCAACAGACATCGCATTGACCAAGATGTTGACGTTGTAACAGTCATCAAAAAAAACCTCACCGCCTACCGTTGGTATGCCGAAAGCATTACCATAATCCCCGATTCCTTTCACAACACCCTTCATCAGCCACTTGGTTCGATCGGAATCGATATTTCCGAAACGCAATGAGTTCAACTGAGCAACTGGTCGAGCACCCATGGTGAAAATATCGCGATTGATACCACCGACACCAGTGGCAGCTCCCTGGTATGGTTCAATTGCTGAAGGATGGTTGTGAGATTCAATTTTAAATGCACATGCTAACCCTTCCCCAATATCAACCAATCCGGCATTCTCCTCACCTGCCTTGGCAAGCATATGCTCACCTTCGCGGGGAAGGGTCTTTAGCCAGGTAATTGAATTCTTGTAGGAACAGTGCTCTGACCACATCACCGAATAGATACTCAACTCAGTGAAGTTGGGTGTGCGCCCCAATATTTCACAAATCTTGGTGAACTCATCAGGCAATAATCCCAGTTTTTTAGCGGTTTCTGAGGTTACCGCGGTAGCCATGGTTTCGGCAGACATAAATTGAAAGAATTATTGTTGTTATTTGCAACAAAAGTAGTCAATTTGATGCTTGAAGATTCCCCTCCAAGCAAACCATTGAGCACTATAAATCAAATGATTGAGACCGTAAGCATCCTCCATGGCGCATTGACAATTGCGTTCATCGCCTTATCGGTCTACATCGTCAGCAAGCACTCCTTTTTCACTAAAAGCCGAATACCAGCGAGTTGGATAAAAACAGGTTTAATCATCAAACTGATTGCCGCCACATCACTGTGGTGGATCTATAGCCAACATTACACCAATAGAAATGAAGCAGACACATTCAGGTATTTCGACGATAGCAAAGTGCTGTTTGAAGTGCTGAAGGAATCGCCAACTGATTACCTGAGAATGTTGACCGGCATCCAAGCGGATGATCCAGAATTAAGCGGTTACTACAACGAAATGAATTATTGGTATGATGCATACTCCCCCATCAACGACAACAGGGCCATCATACGCTTACAAGCGTTCATAAGACTATTTTCCATGGGAAGCTATCATGTGCACATGACCATCGTGTGTTTTCTTTCACTGATTGGAGCTGTTGCCTTTGCGAGAGGTATTGGACGGTTTCATCCCGATGCCGAAAAGACCATTTTCGCCTTGTACATCCTTATTCCTTCAACCTGTTTCTGGGGATCCGGACTGATGAAGGACAGTTTGGCTGTTTTCGCTTTAGGTGTCACCGTGTACCAACTTGCCGGCATTGCAAAGAATAACCTGTGGAATTGGAAAAAGCTAGCATGTTTCATGACGTTTTTGTTGTTTCTTATGTTCGTAAGGTTCCAATTTTTCCTATTGATATTGCCACTTGCGGTTGGCTGGATACTCACTATTTCATTCAGGGATTCATCTGCAAAACGCTTTCTAATTTATGTGCTAGCCACCTGTTTCATCACCATAGGTTCGTGGAACCTGTTCAACAGCAAATCAATTCAACAGGTCCTTGGCGAGAAGCGCGCTGCATTCATTAATTTGGCGAAAGAAGAACAAGCACATTCCATTTTCAGCACAGAACCACTACAGACCGGATTCCCTGCAATTGTATTTGAAGCTGGAGAAGGGCTATTGAACTCCATTACCAAGCCGATGCAATTCGGTGACCAGCTGCTTATGACGATATCATCTTTCGAAAATGCACTATTACTCTTATCCATCTCACTCCTATCCATCGGAATTTTTCGCCGCAAGGGAAAGGAGTTCTCCATGGTGCTGGCTTTTTATCTGACTTTTGCCATTTCTTATTTGATAGTTGCTGGCATGGTAACCCCTGTGGCAGGAGCACTGGTAAGATATAAATCAATTGTGCTACCCATGATTATCGGACCGCTTATGATCCTGGCCAACTTCCAAATCGGCGGTCCGCAGTGGAAACGATTTTTTAAAAAGGGGTGAGACCAAAACGAAGGCCAAAGGAACAAAAACCATAACAGGAGACTTGAACCTCATTAAGGCTCCGATGACGGGACAACTGAATCCCAATACCAGATAGGTCAGGACAAGAAAGCTTAACATCAGAATAACAGCCCGTCGGACATGAAAATCCTTGCTTTTAAGGAATCCCATAAAGGCGAACATTAGCAATACAATAATCACCAAGTTCTCTAACGAACTTGCAAGGTAAAGCACATTGACGGATTCCCAAGGAAATGGTTTCATAAAAACATTTACCAGAACATAAGGCAACAACTTGATAAGCCCTGTAAAATCCGGCACCAAGGCAGGTATTTCAGACATGCTTCTAGCCGACTGCCATTCGAAGTGATCGAAGTAGTCCTTTTGCTTCCTGGCCAACATATCAATGGGTGAATAATCGGGAAGCATGAAGTCGCTCAACCAGATCAGTCCCAGCAACAATGAAACATGCAATGCCAACGACCTGACACTTCCCACCTTGTTGATATATACCAACAGCAGACAGGGTAGAAAAACCAATACATAAAACGGCTTGATCACATATAATGAAAGAATAGCCATGATTGAAAAGACGAATTGACGGCTGTTGCCATTTCCCAAGTAGTATATTGCGCTACCAAACGAAGTCATGATCAGCCAAACAGCAATTGATTCCTTCAATGGCGCGGAACTCCAAAGCAGAAAAGACGGAAAGCAAAAACAAGCTAATAAAACCCAGGAATTGACACCGAAAACCGTTCTGATTGAGCGAAGCAAATACATGCATCCCACATATGAAAGGAAACAAAAGAAAAAAGAATGGACATGATAGCTTCCGAATGACACCAAACGGATCAAAACATGTAGCTTAACCATAACCTGACTGCTGTCAAAAAGGTTGAAGCCACCACCTGAAAACCATGACCTCATCCTGGGCCCCAGTTCAACTGGAATGTCGGATTTCAACATGATGGGGATAATGGATGAATGATCCTGCTTCATGTAATTGTAAAGGACCATGGAATCATCATAATACTTGAATATATCGGCATCATTACGATTCGGATAATGATAAGTGAAAATCAGAAAAACAAGATATCCTACAATAAACTTGATCGCCAAAAAAGCAGGGGGAGCCCAAACGGGTAAGCCAACGTTCATTTTCCTGGACTGACGAAGGGCCAACCAAAGGAAAAAAGCGAGAAAAAGAACTGTGATCAATATTTCCACAGGTTCAAATATAAGAACCCAAGTTACAATTGATTCAAAAAACTAATTTTGGAATCACAAAAACCAAAGACCCGATGAATCTATTTCGAAAGAAAAGCATCCAAGACTCGCTTGGTGAGTCTGCAGCGAATGGAACCGGACTGAAAAGGCACCTTGGTGTCCGCGACCTGACCGCCTTCGGCATAGCAGCAATCATCGGAGCAGGTATTTTCAGCACCATTGGCAAAGCCAGTGCAGATGGCGGTCCCGCCGTGGTATTGCTGTTCGTGTTCACTGCTATTGCCTGTGGATTTGCAGCATTCTGCTATGCCGAGTTCGCTGGAATGGTTCCTGTTTCAGGTTCTGCATACACCTATTCATATGTGGCCTTTGGAGAGCTTTTCGCATGGATTATCGGTTGGGCATTGATCATGGAATATGCCATCGGAAATATTGTTGTGGCCATTTCATGGTCCGGGTACTTCTCCACATTGCTCGCTCATGTGCATTTGCCTGCTTTGGGCTTCCCCGACGGGATTCATCTGCCAGCATGGTCCGGAATCGACTATTTTTCTGCAAAACGAGCATATGCTGCAGCATCAGCTTCAGGAGCCGACCCATCACTGTTAACCAGCGAAGCATATCTTGCTTGGACAACCGCTCCAATGATGGGTGGATTCCGATTTATCATGGACATTCCTGCCATGGTGATCAATATCATCATAACCTGGCTTGTATACTTGGGCATCAAAGAATCCAAAAACGCATCCAACCTGATGGTTGCACTGAAGCTGATTGTGGTTTTCATGGTTATCGGACTCGGACTATCATACGTACAACCCGACAACTGGTCGCCTTTCATGCCAGAGGGCATCGGAGGGGTTTTGGCTGGTGTATCAGCCGTGTTTTTCGCTTATATAGGGTTCGACGCCATTTCCACCACTGCGGAGGAATGTCACAATCCTCAGCGGGACCTACCCAGAGGGATGCTTTACTCAATTGTGATTTGCACCGTGCTATACATTTTCATTTCACTGGTTTTAACAGGCATGGTTCCCTACAAGGAGCTGAATGTTGACGACCCATTGGCATATGCGTTCGGAAAACTGGGATTGGATTGGATCAGCGGCATCATCGCGGTAAGCGCTGTGATTGCCATGGCAGGAGTGCTGCTTGTTTTCCAACTAGGTCAACCCAGAATCTGGATGAGTATGAGCAGAGACGGGCTTCTGCCGAAAAAATTTGCCACGGTGCATCCGAGACTAGGCACACCATCGTTCGCCACCATTGTCACGGGCTTACTAGTGGGCATACCGCTTCTCTTCATCGACATGGACACAGTTGTGGACCTATGCTCAATCGGTACGCTTTTCGCCTTTGTGATGGTATGCGGGGGTGTCCTCATGCTGGATAAGGACAAATCAATCAAAAGGTCCTTCAAGGTCCCTTATGTCGACAGTAAATACATCATGCCGGGATTGTTCCTGGTCTTTCTTTACTTCATCACCATCGTTGACCAAACCTGGTTTGACAATTTCGCCAACCCGCTTCTCGATTGGGATCACACTCCAATGTTCCTTTTCATAATGGTATTCATTGCCATGTCCGTTGCCGCTTGGATGTATCGCCTCTCGCTGATACCTGTCCTAGGTATATTAAGCTGTTTGTATTTGATGGCTCAAATCCATGTGAAAAACTGGGTAGGATTTCTGGTTTGGCTGTTGGTAGGATTGGTCATTTATTTCAGTTACGGCTATAAAAAAAGTAAACTAAACAAATAATTTTCATGGCTATAGTTTTCATAACCGGAGCAACGTCAGGATTCGGACGGGCATCCGCTTTAATGTTTGCAAAAAACGGATGGGATGTTATCATCAATGGAAGAAGGACTGATCGACTGAACGCATTGGAGGATGAAATCCATTCGCTTCAGCAAGGAACCAGGGTGCTCAAGCTGCCGTTTGATGTTCGAGATCGTCATCTGGTAAAAGAGTCGATAGAGCAACTGAAGGATGATTGGAAACAGGTCGATGTGTTGGTCAACAACGCCGGTTTGGCTTCGGGACTTTCGTTCATACATGAAGGGAACATCGACGACTGGGAAACCATGATTGACACCAATGTGAAAGGTTTACTGTATGTTTCCAGGGCCATCATGCCTGGAATGGTGGAACGCAAAAGCGGACACATCATCAACATCAGCTCTATCGCTGGCAAGGAGGCATATCCGAAAGGAAATGTTTATTGCGCTACAAAGCACGCGGTGGATGCATTGACCAAGTCCATGCGCATCGACTTGCTTCCGTTTGGCATTCGGGTCACTTCCGTGGATCCCGGAGCCGCAGAAACGGAATTTTCAATAGTGAGGTTTGGGGGTGACAAACAAAAGGCCGACCAAGTATACAAAGGGTATAAACCTCTAATGGCCGAGGATGTTGCAGATGTTATTTTTTACGCAGCAACCCGTCCTCCACATGTAACACTAAATGACATATTAATCACTCCCCTGGCTCAAGCAAACACATCCAACTTCCACAAGGAAAACCTATGACCAAGACTATCATCCACCATATCTACCTTATACTACTCATTTCCTTCGCATCATGGAGCTGTGGGCCACAGAAACCGGTTGCAGATGCAGTTTACTACAATGGAATCGTTTATACAGTTGACGACTCGTTTGAAGTGGTGACTGCATTCGCCGTCAAGGACGGGAAAATAATTGAAACCGGCTCCGATGCGGAAATCCTTCGTTACGAATCGAAGGTTCAAACAGACTTGAAAGGGAAGGCGGTTTACCCGGGATTTCATGATGGGCATTGTCACTTTTTCGGATATGGCTTGGATCTTAAAAAAATATCCCTGGTAGGAACAGAATCCTTTGAATCGATATTGGACACATTGGTCAAGTACCGCAACCAAAAAACCGGGGGATGGATATTTGGCAGAGGTTGGGACCAAAACGACTGGCCGGTTAAAGAGTATCCAGACAATAGCAAGCTTGACAGTCTTTTTCCCGATGAACCTGTGTTCCTACTGCGAATCGACGGACATGCTGCCATTGTGAATACCAAAGCCATGCAGTTGGCAGGAATAGATCCTATGACTAAAGTGACAGGTGGTGTGATTGAGGTCAAAAACAACAAACCCACAGGTGTTCTGATTGACGCTGCCGTTGAATTGGTACAGGAACGGATTCCAAGGCACAGTACCCAGGAAAGCGTCACAGCATTGATTGAGGCCCAAAAGAATTGCTTCGAAGTAGGTCTGACCATGGTAACTGATGCGGGATTGATTTCGGGAGGATTGGATTTGGAAACCATACAGGTTATCGACTCCTTGCAAAGTGCCGGCAAAATTCAAATGCGGGTCAACGCATTTGCAACTGTCCTGGAAATCGAAAAATACAGAAACAGGAAAAAATCATGGTCTGAATCATTGCAGGTTTGTGGATTCAAGGTTTATGGCGACGGAGCCCTTGGTTCAAGAGGTGCCTTACTTAAACAACCCTACTCCGATAAACCTGGTCACTTTGGATTCCTGATCCATTCGGAAAGCAAACTCGACAGCATTGCAAAAGCCATTGCATCCATCGGTTATCAAATGAATACTCATTGCATCGGGGACTCGGCCCACAAACTTCTACTGGAAATTTATAAAAAGCATACAAGTATGAGCAAAGATCACCGATGGCGCATTGAACATGCACAGGTGATTGATACGGCCGATTACGGGCTTTATGTTGGCTCAGGTGTCATTCCAAGTGTTCAGCCCGTTCATGCCACATCCGATATGTACTGGGCTGAAACCAGACTGGGATCAAGTCGTATGGTGGGGGCATACGCTTACAAGACGTTGATTGAAAAAAGCGGATTGATAATCGGTGGAAGCGACTTCCCAGTTGAGCATATCAATCCACTGTTTGGCTTTTACGCTGCTGTTACACGAAAAGATCAAAAGGGATTTCCGGATAACGGATTCTTACCTGATCAAAAAATCAGCCGTGAAGATGCCCTTAGGTCCATGACCATATGGCCGGCTTTCGGAGCATTCATGGAAAATCAAACAGGAAGTATTGAGCCAGGGAAAAATGCGGACTTTGTAATTCTTGATCAGGACATCATGAAGATGGATGAAAAAGACATTTGGAAAGCACAGGTGTTGGAAACCTACATTGGAGGAAAAAAAGTGTTTGGCCGCTCACGGTAAACGGAAAGTTTCAAATCCTGCAATTTGAACGACCGTTTGTCCTTGTTCCAGACGTACAACTTCACAACCGCATCTTCAGGTATTTCAGTGGCAAGTTCGGCAACCAACGACATCTTGACCGGCACTTTCAGTCCATGACGAAAAAGCGTGCCATCATTTGCCTTATAAAAAACCTTGTTTGAACCCTGTTCAATAGAAAAAACCAACATGATTCCAGACAAGCTGTCGTGATCCAGGATGGTGGCTTCCCCCTGTATCACACAACCTTTACGAAGTCCAAATCCACTTGCATCTCCTTCAACGGATGGACCAAATTCATCGCTCGGGGAGAAGTTTATTGCAAAATTGATTTTATTGGATGTATCGACACGGCTTGAAAAGTTAGCCGCACTCATATCTGCTGATCGTACCAGATCCGCAACATCATGGATTGGCCTTTCAGCTATATTACGGGTGTATAAACGGAAGCCGGAATTCAGAAAAGTGTCTAGCTGCATTACGATTGGGAAGTATTGCCTAATGGCAACATCAAACTCAACGGGCGTGTAAATATTGGAGTAGGCATATGCCAAATAAGGGGTCTTGGCAGTAGCCAATGCAGCATAAAAGGCATCCCGCTCCTGCTCGCTAGTGATACGCGTCACACCGGTATCGCGCAACTTAAATGTGTCTTCAAGATAATAATTCAAGTAGTAAGGACTATGTACGTTTGCAATCACTGTGACCGACTCGCTTCCATATTCCTGTTTGGCGATTTGTATCCCTTTTGAAACAGCCCTGAACTCTGTGAAGTGGGATGTTTCATAATATTTCTTTTCGTTGACAGTGCTGTGGCATCCAGCGATGGTTATTACAAACAAAAGGAACTTGGATGTGAAACTGATCCGGTCAATGGGTAGAAAAGAGAACAGTAGCAGCAACAGGAAGGGAAAAGAAAACAGCAAGATGGAAAACTGAAAAACCGGGTTAACAAGAATGGAGTAAAAGTATGCTATCAGGAAGGGTGTGAGAAAAAGGAACACAGAAAGGTAATGCCTACTGGTAAAGGGAACCTTACCGCGGTAAATAATAACCGTTCCTGTGAAAGTGATAAAGAATATCAGCTTCAGGAGGAATGAATCATTGAAGCAATAATCTATATAGTTTCCAAACGCATCAGAACCGGGTGGAGACAACCAACCATCGGGTCCGCCAATTCCTCCCTTGGCTAACTGATGCGTGAACACCTCCCAACCCGGGATATATAATACCAATATGAGAACTCCGCAAACGAGGTACTTCCAAATTGTGTCACGCTTAACGAAAAACAAGCCCGCAAAGCAAACCAGTCCAGCGAATATAAATGCGAAGTAATGCGTATACATGCAGCAGGATATGCTCAAGGCGAATCCAACCCCATCCCACCAATACCCTCGCCTGTTCGAATCTGTATCCCCTTGCCTACCTACACCCAAAAATCTGGTCCAAAAAAAGACTGCAGCCAATCCACACATCAAGCCCGGGCTGTATGGACGGGCGATTTGAGAATACAGCAGAGGGAACTCCAAAACCGCGAGGGCACTGGCTGCAAGCAAGCCCGTTGACTCCCCAAACCATGATTTCCCGATACGAAACAGCAACAAAACGGAAACAACACCCATGATTGCAAAAGGAAATCGTACTGCGAACTCAGAGAAACCAAAAATTCCAGTCCAATAATAAAGAAACAACTGTACACCTGCAGGATGGAAATCGGGAATCACACCCTTCTCTATGATTTCGCTATGACCACTGAAATGAAGTCGCGACAAGGCACTCAATTCATCGTTCGACAATGAAAATCCGGTCAAGGAGTATAGTCGCATAATTAATGCAACCAGTAAAATGATCCTTAAGGATCGCTCAACTCCAGGATATTTCGACTTGGAGAATTGGAACATGGTATTCAGGACATGAGTTGTTGACGGGTGACCTCATAAAGGGCCAATCCTGCGGCTACGGATACATTCAAGGATGAAACCTTACCTTTCATCGGAATTCGCACCAGATGGTTGCAACGCTTCATGTATTCGGGGGATATGCCATCTTCTTCGGAACCCATGATGATGCACAATGGTCCGCGCAAGTCAAATTCAAAAATGTTTTTACTCGCCTTTTCAGAGCAACCGATCACTTGAAAACCCGAATCCCTAAGGTAATCTATCACCTCCTTTAGGTTGTGCTCCCGGCAAACCGTAATCCTGCTCATGGCACCGGCAGACGCCTTCATCGCATCGCCGTTAGCGGGTGCACCTCCTCGCTCAGGCACAATCACCGCACCAGCACCAAAACACTCAGCAGAACGGCAAATTGCACCGAAGTTCCGCACATCGGTGATTCGATCCAACAGCACCACCAACGGATCGCTGCCCTTTTCAAATAAGCCGGGTATCACATCGGATACTTTTTGGTACACAACCTCCGTGGTGAAGGCAACCACACCTTGGTGGTTTGATCGGGTAAGACGGTTTAGTTTTTCAATAGGAACCTCAATCGACCTGATGTCGTTACGTCTAAGCAACTTCTTCAGCTCCGACATCATGGGGTTCGATAAATTACGTTGTATGAACAACCGGTCAATCTCTTTCCCACTCTCAATTGCCTCCATCACCGGATGGATTCCGAAAAGCATAAGGTCAGCTGAGCCGCTCTCCTTTTCCCGTTGGTTTCTTTTTTCCATCAATAAGAATCATTGTAAATCCTACCATCACGCCATGTTTCGACTGCACGATACCAGGGAATATCAAAGTATGAACTACGCCTTAACATATAATCGTTTGAAGTGAAAGGATTTCTTTTTTTCTCAAATACAAAACTCAATGTCGGCTGCCCGGTTGTCTGGCTATACAACCATGTCTCCGTATCGGTGCTACGATAAACCGTTCCAGGGCTTCCAAAAATAACGTATATCAATCCCCTATCGGTTTTCCATCCCTCCATATACGACGAAAACAACCTGTTTGCTGTTTGCACCCTGGTGTAGTAGGCCTTGATAAGCTCTCGAGCACGCTCCCGGTTGCCTGCCTTAGACAACCAGAACTCGTCGATTGCCGCCTTGATGTTTCTAGATGAGTTAATCCGCGAAAACTCTTCTTGGGTAGTAAGGTACCGTACCGATTCGATCAAGCCATTGATGTTTGTCAAACGGGGAAAATCCTCGTTGAAAATGAAAAAGGTGTATCCTTCTGGAACCAAAGTGTCATATTGAAAATGGTAAATTCCCGGTGCCGACAAAACAATCGGATCAACTTCATCCGTACCTACCAGATAGGATTCATCGGCTGCATAACTCAAAACCTTTTGAGGATTGTCTGAAAAGGGTGGGTCAGCAATCAGGTATCGACCTTTAAAATAACGCATAAAAACCGGTCTGGGTGCTCCTCCCCCTTGCTGGGTTATACTCACTGCAATCTCGCGGTCGTTGTGGTTTCGGATGATGGGTGTGTTGTTTGCAACATCCACCAACATGAATTTGGATTCAGGTTGTATGCCGGTTCGATCCAGATTAACGAAATCGGTGACAGATTGCCTTCGATTCTGGTCGGTAAAATCAACACGCATGACATGATTCATGCTGTCGGGAGCGAAAAAAACAAAGCCACCCCTTATCCGTCCGTCATTGCCCTCCAACTTTGACTGCGTATAGTAGGTTATCCCTGAGTCGATGACGGTTTTTGATTCTTCGTTTTTGTAAACGATGTATGAAATCGAAAAGGATGCAAAAGAGATGGAGTCACTGTTCACAAACAACAACTCGTCGGAAGGCACCTCAAACAAGAGTTTCATGGAGTCTCCTTCTAATGAGATTGCGTGGTAGCTTGGAAAAGTAAAACTCAATCCGGATGAATATCGGTAAGCCAGGTTCACATTGCTCAATTTCGAAGGACCCGAACATGATACCGCCAGCAGTATGACAAGGAATAGAACAGATGATTGAATGGCCCGCACGATGTAAAGTTAGCCAAAACCTAAAAATAATTCACCACACCGAAATGAAGCTTTGCCGATTTGAACAATATCGGATTTCCCCTCTCGCTACCCAAGGCATAATTGATTGAAAAAATGCCCAGCTTGGAGTCAAAAGAGATTCCAGCTCCGAAACCGAAGGGGGTGTCACTCAAAAATCCTGATTCAGATTTCCGTTCGTACCAGGCCTGATCGAAAAACAGGTACATGTTTGAATTCCTATCCAACAAATATCGCAGCTCGAACTTGCCAATAACATATGTGGATGCCTTGATGGATTCCTCGTCAAATCCACGAATGGTTGAAATACCTCCCAGCCGATACAGTTCGTTCTCGAATAGCTGTGTGGATCCCAACAAGCCCGAACGAAGACCAAGGAAAAAAACCAATCGCCTGGCTGCGGGAACAAACAAGCCCGAATTCCATTCGGCTGTAAATTGCAGCGTTTTAAGTTCCAAAGAATCATATAGCGCCTCTGGCAATTTGGGATTCTTATCAACCGTGCGGTTACCGGCGGAGGCGGACACCTCCAACGCATACCCTTTGCGGGGATTCAAACGGTAGTCCAACCTGTTTTTCTTGAATGATCCACCATATAGTGTCTTACGTATGTCAGCGAATGGAGGTAATGTGGTAGCTCCAACAAACTTATCCGTTGAGACCAGAGACGATCTTTTATCCTTTACAAATGCCTTGAAATAGTCGCCCCCTTCCAAAAGGAACTGTACACCCAGATCCCAATCAACATCCACATAAGTGGTGTCCTTCTTGTAAATCGCCAGTCCTGCATCAAGCCCAAAGGGTGTGTCGAAAAGAAAAGGGTACGACACCCTCGTTTTCAGATCTTGTGTAAGAGGTGATGGCTGCTTCCAATTGAAATCGAGAAGCTCTCCCCTTCCGAAAGCGCTGAGTAAGCGAATCCTTAAGTCGGCAGTCACCCTTGTCTTTGATCCCTCACCACTGTTGGCTGATGGGGGTTGCACACCAATGATTCCATCCGCCTGACTCGCCTTCCTGTCCTTAAGAAAAAGAAGTATCCGGCATTTATCCTCACTGAACGCAACCGCAAAGGGCCGTACTTCAGTGACCATGGGAAGCTCGTTGATACGGTCTTGAATGCGTCGTATCAGTCGCTCATCATAAATATCACCAGGCGCAAGGGACAGGTAATTGGCAAGGTAGCGAACTGACAATTTACAATCGCCAGCAACCGTGATTGAATCTATGGTGATTAAGTCACCTTTATCAACGATGATTGTGGCGGAAACCTTTGATCCGTCAAATTGCACATCGCCGTATCGTATGGACGCAAACGGATAACCATTGTTCTCAAAATAATCTAGCACCCGCTTATTGAGTGATTTTGTTTCGCTCAAGCGAATAACCCTTCCCTCTTTCGATATCTGACCTAATCCCAAATTCGCAGGCAGGTCGTTCAACTCCTCAGGCACCTGCACATTCTGCCATATGTATTTTTCGCCAGTTACCAAATAAATGCTGACGTGATCATCATGTACGGTGTGCTTATGGATTCTAGAGGCGAGGAAACCCTCATCCAACAAGTGGGCGCGCAGTTTATTAAGCAAAACACCCATGCCCACTGAGTCGGTCTGCACACGGCCTGGCTTGAAGTCAAGAGCCAACGCAGTTCCGGAAGTGTCATACAGGGAAACCCGCGATTGTGAAAAACCCAATGATGGATAACAGCACCCTATCAGAGCCACAAGCATCAGCATCAAAAACATTCGCATCGAAACTCCTGACATAACCTGCTCTTAATTTGAAGTCTCGACCCAATTGATGGGAGGCCCGCCTTGAGCAACCAATAACTCGTTCGTTTGTGAGAAATGCCTGCAGCCGAAAAACCCCGAATGAGCCGATAAAGGTGATGGGTGAGCCGACTCCAACACATGATGCTTTGAACTATCAATCAGCTGCACCTTGTTTCGCGCAAAGCGACCCCACAAAATAAAAACCAAACCAGATTTTTCATTTGATAGTCGTTGAATAACACTATCGGTAAATATCTCCCACCCCTTGTTTTGATGCGATCCGGCTTTACCATCCTCAACCGTGAGGGTGGCGTTGAGCAGTAACACCCCTTGCCGGGCCCAATGTGTCAAATCACCAGAGGTTGGTATGGGAGAACCCAAATCCGATTGGATTTCCTTGAAAATATTACGAAGTGATGGCGGATGAGGTACTCCATCGGGAACCGAAAAACTGAGACCATGGGCTTGACCGGGCCCGTGGTATGGGTCTTGGCCAATAATCACCACTCGAACCTGATCCCACGGAGTGGAGTTGAAAGCGTTAAAAATCAATGGACCTGGCGGATAAACCAGCTTACCAGCCTTTTTCTCCTTTACGAGAAACACCTTCAAATCCTGCATATGTAATGAATCAAACTCAGTGGCAAGAGCGTTCTTCCATCCCGCCTCAAGCTGGATGGATGTGGTTGGTACATCCATGAAGTCAGGTTTCATCCCTAAATGTTCCTAAAGTTAACAATTTATGGCCATGAAGGATTTGAATTTCGCCAAATGAGTAGTTTCCGCAGGCGCTAAATGTTAATAAAACAGCGAATTATCAACATACTTGACTCTCCTAACTCATTTTTCGTTTATTTGCTAACGTAAAAAAAGAAAACGGGCGAAAGACCGTTGATTCCATAAAGCCAACCATGAAAAAAATCGCTCTCGTCCTCTCAATTGCTTCGGTCATAGGTGCATTTTCATCTTGCAAGCCAAAAGAAAAATGTCCTGCCTATGGTAAATATGTTCCTTCAAAAGAAGTAACAAAGCCATCCTGATCATATCTTTTTGAGAAATTGGAAATCACTGACCGTCCTTGAAAGGGACGGTTTTTTTATTGCTCTTCCATTCCCTCAAACACAAAAGAGAGCTCCTGTTGAACCGATTCATTTAAACTTAGCGCCACCGGACACGTGTGTGCAGCCCTTTTGATCATCAGCTTTCGTTTCTCGTCGAATATGGCGTGGTCCGGAAACAAAAGCCGGATTTTTATGGTTTGAATCTTACGCGGTTCAGAAGCCATTAACTTGGTTACCTCCGCTTTGGTGCCATCAATAGAAAATCCATGATTTTGTGCCAGGATGCCAATAATGGTAAGCATACAACTAGCCAAAGAGCAGGAAGCCAAATCGGTAGGTGAAAAAGAGGCTCCCCGACCCTGGTTGTCTACTGGAGCATCGGTCACAATCTCAACGCCCGATTTGAGATGACGCGCAACGGTTCTGAGTCCGCCTTCATAAATTACTTCCATCTGATGCATGAGACAAAGATAACCACCCAACCGACATTCCATAATTCGTACCTTTGGGTTATGTTGCGGTCGGCTTTAATCGTCATGCTTTTTACACTCTTCGGGTGCTTATCGACCTTTGCCCAGATCAATCCCAACGAATACCAGGAGGAGAAGCCCCCTTTGATGAAACATGAGTGGGGGTTTGGGGTGCAACTACATACTGCGGGGTGGGGCATCGACTACCGCAGAGGTAAAAACATTACGGGTTATAAGAAGCGTATTTTCGAAGGTGAGCTGGTCAATATCCGTCATCCCAAGGAGATACGATCCGTCAATCCTTACTTCGACAATGCCAAATCCTTTTTTTATGGCAAAATGAATTCCATTACGGTTATCCGAGGTGGTACGGGTCGACAACAAGTGTTGTTTTCGAAGGCGGAACGTGAAGGTGTTGAGGTACGTCTACTTTACTCAGGTGGGGTTTCTCTTGCATTGGCCAAGCCTGTCTACCTATACATCCTATACCCTACTGCCTTCGAGGGCGAATATGAACTGATAGAGGAAAAATACGACCCCGACAGGCACTATATCGATAACATATACGGCAGAGCCCCGTTTACGAGCGGATTTGATGGTATCAAGCCCTATCCGGGAGGGTATGCCAAGCTTGGGTTGTCGTTCGAGTATGGAGCTTACACCGAGTCCATCCGATGCCTGGAAGCAGGTGTTTGCATGGATGTTTATGGTTCCAAAATTCCCATCATGGCTTTTGCCGAAAATAGCCCTTATTACCTGAATTTTTATGTGAATTGGCTGTTTGGCAAGCGTTGGTAAATGCTAAGAGTATGTCAGAAAACACAATAGAAACAACCAAGAATGAGGCATCACCCCGCAAGCCATCATGGCTACGCGTAAAGCTTCCGGTTGGAGAGGAATACCGTAAAGTGCGCGGCTTGGTTGACGGCTACAAGCTTCACACCATCTGCGAAAGCGGTAACTGTCCGAACATGGGCGAATGCTGGGGTGCAGGCACCGCCACTTTCATGATATTGGGAAACGTGTGCACACGCTCCTGCGGATTTTGCGCAGTTGCCACAGGAAGGCCTTCGGCAGTGGATAACAAGGAGCCCGACCGGGTTGCAGAATCAGTATTCCTGATGCAGGTGAAGCATTGTGTAATCACTTCCGTGGACCGGGATGACTTAAAAGACGGGGGTGCCTCCATTTGGGTGGAAACCATTCGTGCCATACGCCGTAAATCCCCAGGAACAACCATGGAAACCTTGATTCCCGATTTCCAAGGGGATTGGAACAACCTGCAATTGGTGATTGATGAGAAGCCAGAAGTCATATCCCATAACCTGGAAACTGTTCGTCGATTGACCAAGCAGGTCCGCATTCAAGCGAAATATGACCGCAGTCTGGAGGTTTTGAAACGTGTTTCGGATGCCGGAGTGAATGCTAAGTCAGGAATCATGCTCGGACTCGGAGAATCCAAAGAGGAGATTCTGGAATCAATGCAAGATTTGCGAAAATCCGGGGTTTCCATTTTGACGCTTGGTCAGTACCTGCAACCTACGCGGGAACATCTTCCTGTTGCCGAATACATCCATCCGGATATGTTTGCTGAATTGAAGGAAAAGGGAATCGAAATGGGATTCCGATATGTGGAAAGTGGCCCGTTGGTCCGATCATCCTATCACGCCGAGAGGCATATCGCTTGAAAAATGTCTAGAAAAACCAAGGTTGCCATCAATGGCTTCGGAAGAATCGGCAGGGTTACTTTTAAAAAACTGATTCAGCACCCCGGAATTGAGGTAGTCGGAATAAACGACCTGACGGATAGCCACACGCTGGCCCATTTGCTCAAGTACGATTCCATCCACGGCCGATTCCCATTTGAAATCACTGCATCCGAGCACTCCATCACGGTCAACGGAAAAGAAACACCCATAACAGCCGAGAAAGACCCAACCAAACTGCCTTGGCTTGGTTTGGATGTGGATGTTGTTTTGGAATGCACGGGGCGGTTCACCGACACGCAAAGCTGCTCGATGCATCTTGCAGCGGGCGCCAAGAGGGTTATACTTTCAGCACCCGCCAAAGACCCGATGAAAACGGTTGTTCTAGGCGTGAACGACCATCTTTTACAGAGCGATGATGTGATCATTTCAAACGCCTCTTGCACCACCAACAATGCAGCTCCGATGATCAAAATCCTCGAGGAGCACCTTGGAGTGGAAAGCGCATATGTGACCACAGTGCATGCTTACACCGGCGATCAAAACCTTCACGACTCCCCTCACAAGGACCTGAGGAGGGCACGCGCCGCAGCCGTATCCATCATACCAACCACCACAGGCGCAGCAAAAGCAATCACCGAAGTGTTTCCGCATCTGAAAGGCAAGGTAGGAGGAGCGGGAATCCGTGTGCCTGTACCCGATGGTTCTTTAACTGACATCACCTGCGTGGTTCGAAAAACCATGGCAGTCGAGGATGTCAATCAGCTATTCAGCCATGCCGCTGCGGGCCCCTTGAAAAGTATACTTGAATACACGGAAGACCCTGTGGTATCCATCGATATCGTTGGCAACCCACATTCCTGCATTTTCGATGCAGGCCTCACCTCCGTAATCGGCAATATGGTGAAGGTTGTAGGTTGGTACGACAACGAGGCGGGATACTCGGCCAGATTGACCGACCTGATCATCAGACTATCCACGCTCCGTTAGGGGCAATATCCACACTCGAGACACGTTCCTTTTATTCACATGAAGGTGTTGATACCCTCAGACCGATCCGGTTTGGCTGTTCGGTTCATTTGGATAAATTTAGGGTTTTAAACAAAATAAGATGGCTGGTAAAGTAAACCGCATACGAGAAGAAGTAGTGTTGGAGGTCACGGAAACAAAACCACAGCAGGAGGCGGAGGAGAAACCCCGATCTGCCAAGAAGGAAAAAGACAAGGAGAAAGAGAAGGTAAAAGAGCAGGAGAAAAAATCCAGGACAAAGATCCACAACGCTCCAAACATTGTAACCCGCGTATCATCTTTCCTTGGTGACCGGCAGTTTCATAAATTCAGTGGGATGTTCCTCATGCTCATTTCGGTGTTCATGCTGATATCCTTTTTTTCATTCTTCTTCACATGGCGGATTGACCACGACAAAGTAAGCGGTCCGCTGTTCGAGCTTCTCACAAGTAGCAATGTGCGAGTGGAAAACTGGATGGGAAAATTCGGAGCCATCGCGTCTCACTACTTCATCCAAAGATGGTTCGGCATTGCGGCTTTCGCTCTTCCATTCATTGCTTTTTTGGGAGGATTCAGGATCCTTTTCAAAATGGATTTGCTGCCGTTCGGGAAAACACTTCGATACACCTTCTTCGGTTTTGTGTTCACTGCGTCCTTACTGGGATATGTGTTTTACTCCAATGGAAGCATGCTTTTCACAGCAGGCGCATTCGGCTATGCCATCAACACATGGATGCTTTCAACCTTGGGTAACTTGGGCACAGGACTCACCATAGGGTTTGCAGGCATCGCCTTTGCCGTGATAACCTTTGGGATTGAGTTCCGCCTCCCGAAGTTTCCTGAAAAAACCGAACCGAATACAATCGAGGATCCCGAATTGGATGTAAAAACCACAAATGTGGAAGAGCCGGTGTTGGCAACCAACAAACTTAGGGAGCAGCTGGAAGCAACTGAAGCGATTGAGTTGGATGCTGAAGAAACCGAAGAGGATAAGGAGGACGAATCGTTTGTTGACTCGTTCCCAGCCATGGAGGTTCAGAATGAAACCGAATTGTCATTAGAGCCCACCCTGATTACAGCTGAAAGTGAATCAGAGGAACCATCAGGGGTTGAGCTGTCGATTGAATCGGTTGCTCTGCCGGAGGACAGCACTGAATCGGATGACATTCCCCAAACCGAGGTGCTAGGTGAATACGACCCTAAGCTTGACCTCTCCTCCTATCGCTTCCCTACCATTGACCTGTTGGAAAACCATGGATCCAACAAGAACCAGCTCAGCATGGATGAATTGAAAGCCGAGCTGGAGATGAACAAGAACCGAATTGTAGAAACGCTCAAGAATTACAACATTGCCATTGAGAAAATCAAGGCGACCGTTGGTCCTACCGTTACCCTGTTTGAAATAATCCCCCAGGCAGGTGTTCGTATTTCGAAAATCAAAAACCTTGAAGACGACATCGCATTGAGCTTATCGGCGCTGGGAATCCGCATCATTGCGCCCATCCCCGGCAAGGGAACCATCGGAATCGAGGTTCCAAATCAAAATCCCGAAGTGGTATCTATGAGGTCGGTGATGTCGTCCGAGAAATTCCAAAACTGCGAATTTGACCTTCCAATTGGGCTTGGCAAAACCATCTCAAACGAAGTGTTCGTTGCGGACCTTGCCAAAATGCCCCACCTGCTCATGGCCGGTGCCACGGGTCAAGGCAAATCCGTTGGATTGAATGCAGTATTGGTTTCATTGCTTTACAAGAAGCACCCGTCGCAAGTGAAATTCGTTTTGGTGGACCCGAAAAAAGTGGAGTTGACGCTATTCAAAACCATTGAACGCCATTTCCTGGCAAAACTGCCCGGCGAGGAGGACGCCATCATTACCGATACCCGCAAGGTGGTGAATACACTGAATTCGCTGTGTATCGAAATGGATCAGCGTTATGAGTTGCTGAAAGATGCGGCAGTGCGTAACATTCGCGAATACAACGCTAAGTTTGTGAGTCGCCGACTGAACCCCAACAACGGACATCGCTTCTTACCATTCATCGTGCTGGTCATCGATGAGTTTGCTGATCTAATTATGACGGCTGGTAAGGAGGTTGAGACGCCAATTGCACGATTAGCCCAGCTTGCCCGCGCCATTGGTATCCACCTGATCATTGCCACTCAGCGTCCTTCAGTAAACATCATCACTGGAACCATCAAAGCCAACTTCCCTGCACGATTGGCATTCCGTGTAACATCTAAAATAGATTCCAGAACCATTTTGGATGCTGGAGGAGCGGAACAGTTGATTGGTCGCGGAGACATGCTCCTATCCACCGGAGCAGACCTGATACGATTGCAATGTGCTTTCGTAGACACGCCGGAGGTAGACAGCATCACTGAATTCATCGGAAGCCAGCGAGGTTATCCGGATGCGTTCCTGTTGCCTGAGTATGTTGGCGAGGGCGATGCAGGTGGAGCTGGTGAATTGGATGCATCTGACCGCGATCCTCTGTTTGAAGAGGCCGCTCGTATGGTGGTTCAACACCAACAGGGGTCGGCATCATTGCTCCAGCGTCGATTGAAACTTGGTTACAACCGTGCGGGACGATTGATTGACCAACTGGAGGCGGCTGGGGTCATAGGACCCTTTGAAGGAAGCAAAGCAAGGGAGGTGAAAATCAAGGACCCCGTGTCTTTGGAACAGTTTTTGAGTTCGGGCAAATAGCTCTAACTTTGCAAACTGACCTAATCCATGAAAAACCTCGTTTTAGCCATTCTGGCATCTGTTTTTGTTACGCTAACTTGCTCAGCCCAAGGAACAAAAGACCCTAAGGCACAGGAGATTCTGAAAAGCGTGAGTGCCAAGTTCAAGGCAACTAAAGCCCTTTCGGCATCTTTCAAGATTTCCACCCTGGATCAGAAAACCAAAAAAACCGATCAACGGGCAGGGAATATCGTGCTCAAAGGCAACAAATATAAATTCAGCTTGGCAGGGCAAGAGGTGTTTTGTGATGGCAAATCATCATGGACCTATTTGAAGGAGTCGAACGAGGTGCAAATCAGTGGTGCAGATGAAAACACAGGAGGCATCTCCCCTACCAACATTTTCACCATTTATGAAAACGGATTTTCAACCAAGTATATGGGAGAAACCAAATTGAACAATGTGGCCGTACATCACATTGAATTGGTACCCGACGACAGCAAGAAGTCCTATTTCAAAATCCAACTGTTCATCAACAAAACCGACAAATTCATCACCAGTGCAAAGATTTTCGAAAAGAGTGGTTCAATCATCACCTACACTGTAGAGAAACTCAAGTTGGATGTGGAGGCGGCCGACAACATGTTCATTTTCGATAAGTCCAAATATCCGGGAGTCGAAGTGGTTGATCTTCGTTAAAACACAATCGAAACCTACCAAATAAAAAGAGCCGCTCCTTACGGGCGGCTCTCTCATTTTCATCAAGTATGTTATCGGACAAGCGCCACATGACCGTATTTGTGGAACCGTTTTCCAAACACATCCGTGATGTATGCGTCGTAGACATAAACATCTTCCTGAGCCCGGTTGCCATCCTTCAGGTAGGTTCCATCCCAACCACGCTCCATGTCGTTGGTAGTATAGATGCGTTCTCCCCAGCGATTGTAGATATCAAGCACAACATCCACAATTCCCAAACCTGAAATGTTGAAGAAGTCGTTGGTGCCATCGCCATTAGGTGTGAAGCCGGTTGGTATGAAAACCGTTACCTCGGGATCTATGCGAACCACTTTCGTTGCAGTGTCTTTGCAGCCGTAATTGTTGGTCACAATCAAAACAACAGGAAATGAACCGGAATCGGAATACGTATGAACAGGCTCGAACACGATTGAAACGCCACCATCTCCGAAAGTCCAGTCATACCATGTTCCACCCAACGACAAGTTATCAAATGTGATGGTCGGATTGAAAATCGTTGTCACGGATGGCGTGGCATTGAAGGCGGCCACAGGGTTGGGATAAACCGTGATGATGTTGTTTTGAGTGATTGCAGCAGAACATCCCATATCACTTGTAACAGTTAATGAGACAGAGTAGGTTCCTGGTAATGTGAATGTGTTGGTAGGATTCTGAACCGAAGACTGCATGCCAGGACCGAAATTCCATGACCAATCGGTTATACTTCCACTGCTGATGGTGGAGGCATCAGTGAAATTCACACTCAACGGACCACAACCTGCCGGGTTGTCATATACAAAATCAGGAACAGGAATCGGATATACGGTCAATGGCTGCACCACGGTATCCCTGCAACCCTGATTGCTCACTCCCACCAGTGTTACATTGTATGTACCTGCATTGGCATAGGCATGTGTTGGACTGATGTTGTAAGTGAAAGGGGTTGCATCGCCAAATGTCCACATGTGGCTACTGATAGTTCCATTGGGAATGGTGCTGTTGTTCTGGAAGCCGATGACGGTTCCTTCGCAAGCATTGTTTGATGTGAATGACATCACTGGGGCAGGGTGTATCTGCATTGGCATGCTCACACTATCCACGCATCCATCACCTGTGGTCATGGTCAAAGACACATTGTAGGTGCCCCAGGTTGCGAACTGGTGACTGGGGTTTTGAAGATTGGAAACACTTCCGTCGCCAAAGCTCCAAGCAAATTGGTAAACACCTGTGTCGCCAGGTGATGGAACATATCCGAACTGAGCAATCTGATACTCACAAACAGATGATGTGGTAATCACAGGTGATGGCAACGGATAGATGGTTACTGGAGCTGTGACTGAGTTTTTACAGCCAAGTGAAGTGGTTACCTGCAAGGTTACATTATAGGTTCCTGCGTTTGCATAAGTGTGCATCGGGCTCGCTTGGATGGATGCACTGCCATCACCCAGCTGCCAATCCCAATAACCGATGGAACCATCGTTGCTGGTGGACTGATCGAAGAAATTGACAAGCTTACCCTCGCAAGCGTTATTTGAACCAAAAGCGGCAACGGGCAATTCATACACCTCAAATGATTTTGTGGCCTGGCCGATACACCCTTGTGGTGAAGTGGACACCAAAGTGACTTGATATACACCAGGTGCAGCGTATTGGTGACTAACATTGGATCCTGTAGCAGTGGCATTATCACCAAAGTCCCATGTGCTCGACAAAATACCGCCGCCTTGAATGGTTGATTGGTCATAAAACAATGTTGATGAACCAAAACACACATCCGAACCGGCAAATTCAGCAACGGGAACGGGGAACACGTTAATGGTCCTCATGGTTGAATCCACACAACCATTGTCGCTAGTGACTCTCAAGGCCACTTGATAACTGCCAGGAGCTAAGTAATTATGAACAGGATTCTGCTGCGTAGATACTGTACCATCGCCAAAGGTCCAATCCCATGCGGTGATATTGCCGGAGGTGATGACTGAAAGGTCCGTCATCTGGGTTTGGTTTCCAAAGCAGGAACCGTTGTTTGCAAAATTCGCGTCAGGAAGGACATTGACAACGGTTGGAATCTCGAATGAGTCAACACATCCAAAGTCGGATGTCACCACGAGCAGTGTGTTATATATCCCTGGAGATGCATAAACATGTGAAGGCGAAATCGCATTGGATGATCCATTGTCGCCGAAATTCCAGTAATTATTTGTGATTGTTCCTGAAGCAATTGTCGATTGGTTGCTGAATTGTGTTCCCTCACCAGAGCACACGGGAACAACAGCGCCCATGGCTCTTGGGTTTGGATGAATCACAACCGGAAGCGTTTCAGTTGAAGCACAACCTTGGTTAGAAACAGCGTTCAGACTGACATTGTAAGTCATAGCGGTTCCATAGGTGTATGTTGGAGAGGTTTGATTGGATCCCGTGCCATCGCCAAACGACCACGCCCATGATGTAATACTTCCGTTGCTGATGGTGCTGTTGTTATTGAATTGAACGGGCAGACCTTCGCAGACATCATTCATATTGAACTGTACATCTGGACGAGGATGAACCACTACCCCACTTGCATAGGTATCAGCGCAACCATTAACCGTTACCACGGTTTGCGTCACTGGCCAGAACCCTGAAGAAGCATACAAGTGCTGTGGGTTTTGAACGTTTGATGATTGTCCATCGCCAAAACTCCAATTCCAAGTG